>TARA_R110000751_G_scaffold301415_10_pt1 | contig 58843 bp, 53 predicted proteins | sample TARA_R110000751 | Tara Oceans TARA_R110000751 (sample SAMEA4398001) | marine metagenome | biome: Polar Biome; feature: [MES] marine water layer (ENVO:01000295) within the mesopelagic zone...; material: water (ENVO:00002006), including particulate matter (ENVO:01000060) such... | reverse complement strand
GGGTTTAGTAATTAGTTGTACCAAGACTACTGCCTACTCATATTTACAACTTATTGAAAATCAACCTGCTTACTGCCTACTAAATTTCTTCAGCCACTTTATAGCGATTCCCTTGATGGCCATTTCTTAGAATAAGTTCTCCTAAGAACCCTGCAATAAAGAAAAGTGTTCCTAGTATCATGCTGGTTAAGGCTATAAAAAACCAAGGATTATCTGTTACTAAATTATAAGGAAGGTCATATGCCATAAGATAGAGCTTTGAACTGCCCACGTAGCCTGCGATTATAAAGCCTAACAAAAACATGATGACACCTAAGCTGCCAAAGAGGTGCATAGGTCGTTTCCCGTACTTTGAAATAAATGCAATAGTGATCAAATCTAAAAAGCCATTGATAAAACGCTCGTAACCGAATTTAGTCGTACCGTATTTACGGGCTTGATGGACGACTTCTTTTTGTGTGATGTCTGCAAATCCTGCGTTTTTAGCTAAAACAGGAATATAACGGTGCATCTCTCCGTGAACATCTATGTTTTTTACGACTTCACTTTTGTAGGCTTTTAATCCGCAATTAAAATCATTGAGTTGCACACCGCTGGTTTTACGGGCTGCCCAATTAAAAAGTTTACTTGGTAAGTTTTTAGAAATAACACTGTCGTAACGTTTCTTTTTCCAGCCACTGACGAGATCAAAACCCCCTTCTGTAATCATTTCATAGAGCTCTGGAATCTCATTTGGAGAGTCCTGAAGATCGGCATCCATAGTAATAACTACTTTTCCTTGTGCGAGTTTAAAACCTGCGTGTAACGCCTGGGACTTCCCATAGTTCGTGTAAAACTTGATGCCTTTTATAGGGTTAGGAGCATGTTCTTGATGCCGCTTTCGCGAAAGCGAGCTTATAATGTTCCAACTTCCATCGGTACTTCCATCATCTATATAAATAACTTCATAAGATAAAACGGTGGTTTCCATGACACGATCGATCCATGCCTGTAATTCTGGAAGCGAATCAGCCTCATTTAGAAGCGGTATTACGATGGAGAGATCTGTTGTTTGCAAAGGATTAAAAAGTGTTTTAAAGTGCAAAGATAGGTTGCTTCTTATAATTGATCTTGCAAACCGTTAGAAACTGTACGCGGAATTTTACTTATAACGAGTCCAGTAATCAGTCCAGGGACTGTAAACATCAGCGTTTTAGTCGCAAAACCTAAGGCAAATTCTGATAAAGAAAAAGAAGGTTCTTTGAATACTTTAACCTGAGCTAGATTGCTCTGAGTCTTATCGTTAATGCCGCGCCATGCTTGTAATAAAATTTCTTTGGCGTTGGTATCAATATGATTAAGCAAAAGGTAATAGGTAACAGATTCGGTTATAAAAACCAAAAGGATACAAATGAAGTAAGCCAAAATAACTTGTTTAAAAGAAACCTTGCCTTTCATTACGACTCTCGCCCATACTTGTGCGATGACACCAAATAGGATAGGGTATATGTATATAGATGTGTTTAATAGCGGATTTAAATAATCCTGGGCTTGCCACATGTACATGTAGATTGATAGGGTAACTAAAGCTCCTATAAGTCCTAAAATAAAGGAGTTTCTCTTGATCGTTTGGTCCACAAAAATGTTTTTTAAATAAGAACGCAAATATAAAGCTAGGAGGTGTGGTTTTAAGGCTTACATTTGTTTTAAATTAATTAGGAATTAAAAGGTTGTTATTTAAAGAAAAATAATTAAATTTGCAGCCGCTAAAGAATAAGATTAAAGTCATGCAAAAAGGAATACACCCAGAGAATTATAGATTAGTAGCATTTAAGGATATGTCTAATGAAGAAGTTTTCATTACCAAGTCTACTGCAAATACTAGTGAGACCATCGATTTTGAAGGAACACAATATCCTTTGATCAAATTAGAGATTTCTCGCACATCTCACCCATTCTATACAGGAGAGAGCAAACTTATCGATACCGCTGGTCGTATTGATAAATTTAAAAACAAATACTCAAAATTCAAGAAGTAATTTTCTTAGAGTTTTAATGATACTTCAAACGCCTCGCAATTTGCGAGGCGTTTCTATTTTTAAACCTTTCCATAAGTAAAGCCATCAATGCCTTAGCTTTTAAGTCGTTGAAGAAAATTGTTCTTGTGTCGATTTTTTTTTGGCCTTATACAGGCGCGATTACTCGATCGTTACTATAGGCCTAGCAAATTCTCTTTGATTCCAATTTTCCAAACCTTTTTGAATGGGTAGTTAGCCGCTTTATAAAATCCTGTTCGCTCATAAAAAGTCAACTTAGGCAGTGTGTAAAGCGAGAAACGCATCATCTAAGAATGAGTCTTCTACTATATAAAAAGGAGATTCTAAAGCTCGTTAAAGAATAGATTTCAACTACACAACAGCCACCATCCTCATAGGATTATTTTCTTATAAAGCTATTCATAGATTCAAGGCAGCTATATTTTATTAGTAGACGCTCTAAGGAGTAGGTCTTTTTCATATTTATTGTGAACGGTAATCATGGCAAGTCCAAAAAGAACAGCCACCACAATTAGAATAGTGCTAATCGCACCGCTTACTCCGAAAGACATCCTTATTAAAATGGTAGATATAATAAATCCAGAGTTTCTAATGATCTCATGAAATTGGTCGGTATAAAACAATGATATTAATAGAAGTACGACATCAACTAAAATGAGGACTGTAAAAAACTCATCAAAGAATAGGTTATTGATACTCTCAAAAGGTGCTAATTCGTTAGGAATCAGAGAAAATCCTATTGCCCAATTGGTTAGCGTATACAAAGCCATAACAAAGAATAATGGCACCAAAATAACGGCGATCACTTTTTTCTTATAAATGAATCTTTCCACTCTTGGCTTTATATTATTTCCTTGAATCAACTTTCTTCTACCTTGCTTTTGAAATAGAAATATCAAATAGAAAAGCAGTAGCGATCCTATTAAGTCATAAGTAAATTGTAAATCTCCTTTTATTTCAAACCATTCGGAAGAAAGTTCTAAAGACGCTAAATCTTTAAATAATTTACGTATAATGATCAACGTTATAATTTCATATTGCTTGGTAATGTATGTTGTAATGGACTTTGGTAAATAATAAATAAGCAAATAAACCTCATAAATAAGGATAAAAGAAAATGGCGTGTAAACAGCAGAGATAGGGTTATTTAATAATCCATTGTCCATAGATAATTCTATAAAATCAAACTTGGATAAATAGATGACTACTAGGTGAACAAAAAAGCTGAGTAGGGCAAGATTGAGAATGACCTTTTCAGTTCTTTCTCGAGTCTTATCAGAGAAAAACTTTTGAAATAGAAATAGTATTTTGTTTTTTTGCATGTTATAGGGTCCGCCTTTTTAAGCAATACTTATGAGGTCAGTCGTAAAGTCTAAGATATACTAAATTTTTAGATTAATAACTTGTCGTATTCCTAAGATAATATATTCAAACTAGTTGAAGAGTTTGGATTAGTGATTGAAAATCAAGGGCTAGCAAGTTAATTTTAACGGAGGTCCTTTCTATTTGTTATGATTTATAGACATAGCTCTTTCGGCAATAGCTGTGGTGGTTAATAATGAGTGGACCTCAGATTAGCTGATATCATTGCTCCAACGATTACTAACCTATTGTGGTAACCAAAAAATTTACTGTCTTTTACATTAGGACAACACCGTCCAGAATATTTACGTTAGAAGGAATCCTTAAGTGTCCCTAGCGCAAAAGAGGTGCTTACTCCGTTAATGGCTTTGTTGTAAGTGCTTACCTAGTGCATAGAATCTGGAATAAGAGGCGTAGGAGCTTTACCTGTACTTAGGTTGACGACATTTACCCAACCATTAACAAGGTAAAGTTTAAAATAATCAAGGGGTGTTTTAGAAACTGATTTACGAATAGATTTAAAAATAGCTGATAGGCCTAAATTCTTCAAAACGGGCAGGAGTAAAGATTCTTTTAAGCTGCTTTAATAAAATATTTTTCGTATTCCTATAAAAATAAACACCATAAATGTATATCCTAAAAAGAAAGGAAGTATAAGAGACTTAAAGCCCAAGACCAGCATCACAGAAATGAGGAGTAATTGGAAACCCAGACCAAAAGTAGAGATACTAGTCATTAACCATTTAGGGAATATTTTACCTGTACCTGCATTGGTGTCTAATGCATAAATGGCTTTATCAAAAGCACCATAAAAGAACAAGTATAAACTAAAAAGAATATTCACATGTTGTTGTTTTTCGCCTTTCAATGCTACTGGTGTTTTGGTTTCAAACACGCGACTGGTGGTGTCGCCATCAAATTTATTTCGCAAAATAACGTAGTAATAATTGTATAGCGTCCCTTGTAATTGCAGTCCTAAAAAGGCGGCAATACAGATCCATATAGGAGTGTCTGTAATGAACCAGATAGACAGGAAAAACAACGCGTTTAAGATAATGTCTGCAACAGAATCTAAATACCGACCTGTGTAAGATGGTTTTTGCTTTACTCGAGCCAGTTCACCATCTGCGGCATCAAGGATGGATTTGAATATCAAAAAGAATCCAGCCAACCAAAAATACTCTTGTAAAATACAATAGATAGCGATGAGCCCGGATATGATAAAACCTATGGTCACATGAACAGGTGTGAACGAAGTGTTTTTTAAGGAGTTGGCGATCATTTTTGCTACTGGTCTTCCATAATCGGAGAGATCAATAAATTTATGCTCTTGGGGTAATTTGGACATGTAATGTCATAGAAAAAGTACTGCGGAATATACCATTAATAAAGCTGCAAATATAAGCTTAAATCCCAGTTAATAAATTGGTTTTATGGAAGTAATGACCAAGTGAATACTCCTGCATAAGATAGCGGCTATAGTCCAGTTATAAAATAATGGCTTAAAAGAAAAGTCAGCCATGATGAACACAGCTGACTTTAATTAAATAAGAAATAAATATTCTTTTTTTATGCTAATGTGCAGGTTTTAATTCTTCTCAAAAAGAAGTCTGTCAGTACTACCGTCTCCACCGCTTATGTCAATAAGTTCAAGTCTTGTAGCTGTTATAGAAACAACATCCCAATCATCATTCAAATCTGCAAAATCACTGCTGTCAGGAACGGGGAAGAAGATATTAAAGTCTATATCATCACTCTCACTACTGCTATCATCATTGCTATTATTACTATCATTAGTGACAGACCAGTTTCCTGTAAGTGTATTAGCTGTGCTTGTTGCTGTAAGAGTTCCATTTGAATCGAACCTAAAAACATAGCCAGAGAAGTCTGCGGTTTCGTCTATCCCGGAGTCATTAAAGTTGGTCACCACCCAGTTCCCAGATGCTACATTGTTTTCTATAGCAGCTATCTGCTGACTGATGTCGGTACTATTAGCATCATCATTGGAACAAGAAGTAAATAGCAGCGTACTACTTAAAAGTAATAAGGTTCCTAAATAAAGTGTTTTTTTCATAATAATAGTTTTAAAAGTTGAGTTTCTGGACAGGGGTTTTCCCATGTATAAATTAGTGTTGGAATAGATTTAACAATCGCTTTCAAAGCTTAAACGATCATCACCTAGTCTTAGTTCAACTTCAGCTTCTCCTAATTCTTGTTCAATTTCATGCAAATTCCAAGTGTTATTAAAATCTGGCAAACCGTTGATGTTTATGATGACATCGATATCATTTGCAGTCCCTGAAGCTGACCATGTTCCATTCCAAGTATTTGTGTTTTCCACAACTGTTATGGTGCCGTCATTGTTAAAGGTAAAAATATACCCTACATAGTTGTCTTCAAGATCGGTATCATTTATTTTTAAGTCGTCTACTTCAAATTGTTGGCAAGTAGCAAAAATGCTATCTAAGTCACCTGTTGTACAAGTATCACAATCGTCGTCATCATAATCATAATCGTCGTCTTCATCACAACTGTCTTCGGCTGTTTCAATCGCATTTTCTAGTTCTTGAACATTATTTATGGTTTGTGTAGTTCCGTCTGCAAGTATTACGCTAATAGGAAAATTAATAGTTACTGATGTAGTCTCATCCAGGTCATCTATAAAATTATACATATCATTATCGTTATTGATAGTAACCGTATTGACTAACACGTTATTAGTATCAAAAATTGACGCCGTAATAGGGTATTGAAAGTCTATACATTCTATGTCATCATCGTGGTCATTTTCATCGGTACAATTTGCAGTAAGAACTGCTAATTCAGCATCAGAGTTTACTGTTATTGTAGAATAATCTGCTAGAATTACCGTGATAGGATAGGAGATGACTACACTGTCTACATCATCATCAAATAGATCAATGATATCTTCAATATCTTCATAACCATCTTCATCATCTATGATAATTGTGGTGCCGTTTACGGTAACTGTTACCGGTAATTCAATACTTAAACAGTTGGCACTATCTATAATGTTATCTGCAGAACCATCATTGGTTGCAGTCTTACTCATAAGAATTGCTACATTTGAGTTTGCGGTAATGGTCGCATCTGTACGATCATTAATTAAACTATCTTCTGTACTACAGGAAGTAATGCTGATTAATAATCCTACTAAAAGGAATAATGTGATTTTTAAAGTTTTCATATTTTGTTTTTTAAATTATTTACAATGATTGGCGTTTTTATAGTGGCTATTAAAACACTGCTTCTATAATTAAAACAACTCAAAGATTGAAAGTCCCAAGAATTCTTTATTTTTTTTTAATAGCTAAAAATCCACAGTGTTTACAGATTAAAAGCGGAGAACTTTTATGGGGTGTCGTGATAATTTAAATGTGTATTTGTTTCTTCTATTTCCTTTCTAAAAGAGATAGAAGTTTATACAGCACTTGATATAGGACAATAACCCTTCTACCTATAAGCGCTAGGCTTATAAGAAACAAAAAAAGCCAACCAGATGGTTGACTTTTAATGAAATGCACTATAAATTATAGAGAACTCAGGAACGCATTATCTAACAGCCGCTCAGAAAACTTAAACTGTCTTCACCTAGTCGCAAATCAAAATCAGCTTCACCTGGTTCTTGTTCTATTTCTACTAAGTTCCAAGTATTATTAAAGTCGGGTAGTCCATTTACGCTAATAGTTAGAGTAATGTTGTTTCCTGTACCTAAAGCGGTCCAAGTCCCACTCCATGTAGTTGCACCCTGCACTACGGTGATAGTTCCATCATTATTGAAAGTGAAAAGGTAACCGTTGTAGGTATCTGTAAGATCGTTATCGTTTCTTTCTAACTCACTTACTTCCCAGTCGGTACAAGTGGCAAAGATGTTGTCCAAGTCATTAGTTGTACAAAAGTCACAATCATCATCATCGTAGTCGTAATCGTCGTCTTCATCACAAGTGTCTTCAGCGGCTTCAATAGCATTTTCTAGCTCTTGAATAGTGGATACGTTTTGTGTAGTGCCATCAGCAAGTAGAAGTACAATCGGGAAGTTGATAGTTACGGCTGTAAATTGATCTAAGTCATCTATGAAATTATACATGTCATTATCATTATTGATCGTAAGGGTGTTAATGACATCATTGTTTATATTGAAAACTGATGCAGTGATGGGGTATTGAAAATCGATACACTCAATGTCATCATCAAAGTCATTTTCACCAGCACAATTTGAGGCAAGTGCTGCTAATTCTGTGTCAGAGTTTACGGTGACTGTGGAATAATCTTCTAGAACAACTACTATAGGGTAAGAAAGAACTATAGAATCTATGTCGTCATTAAACAAGTCTATAATGTCCTCAATCTCTTGATAGTCGTCTTCATTATTTATGATCAGAGTGGTCCCGTTTACAGTAATAGTCACGGGCAATTGAACGCTTAAACAGTTGGCACTGTCTATAATATTATCTGAAGAGCCATCATTTGATGCCGTTTTCATCATGAGAATCGCTACTGCTGAATTGGCAGTAAGGGCTTGCTCTGTAGGAGGATCAATAGACAAATCATTTTCTGAACGACAAGAAGTGAAAATTATAAGCAATCCTAATAAGAGGAACAGTAAAGGTTGAATAGTTTTCATGTTTTAGTTTTTATTTTGTGATCCTATTTTCTAATAAGGTATGGCTAGTTTCCATTGTAAAATAGGTTTCTTATTATTAAAACAACTCCATGATTGTTTCTCCCATAAATCTATGTTTTTTATTTACCTTTCTCGACTTAAACCAAGAAAAACTGTTAATTGTCCAAGGCCCTACATAAAAATATTTGCGATAAAATATACTTTTCAAAACTATATGAAAAGTACGCCCAAAGTTTGAGTAATATTTTACTTTATAAATATGGATCTTTATTAAACCCTACAGATAAAGTGCAAGAGGCGTTTATAAAGCTTTGGGAAAATTGTTCTAAAATAGCCCCAGAAGCAGTAAAGTCGTATCTCTATACCACTTCTACAAATATGATGTTAAATGAAGTAAAACATCAAAAAGTAGTGCTCAACTATCAAAAGGTAAAACCTAAGGACTATACCAACGAAACGCCTGAATTTATTTTGCGTAAAAAGGAATTTTTAGTAAAGCTCGAAGGTGCATTATCTGATTTGAAAGAAGAGGAAAGAGTTGCTTTTTTACTCAGCAAGGTAGATGGGAAGACACATAACGAAATAGCAGAAATGTTAGGCGTTACCAAAAAGGTGGTGGAACACCGAATATATGCCGCACTAAAAAAGTTAAAAAGCCAAATAGAAGAATTGAATCAAAAATAATTACGGGATATTTCTCAATTGAATTGTTTTATATATAGAGCATCATCTAATGGAAAAAGAATATTTACTTAAAAAATGGTTAAACAATGACCTATCTGAGTCAGAGGCTATGGCTTTTCAGGCTATGGAAGGCTCTGAATTATATAAAGAAATAATTGAGGAAGCACAACGATTCAATGGAACTACTCAGGAAAAAGTTGATGACTTTGAATTGCTCAAGAGCAAATTAAAGGATAAAGAGAAAAAACCTGTCCGATGGATGAACGTGGCTGCAAGAATAGCAGCTGTTTTTATACTTGGTATTGGAATTTTCACCTATTTAGATCGAGATCAAATCAACAATTTTGCAACTATTTCTGGACAAAAGCAATCAATTACTCTTCCTGATAACTCTATAGTAACCTTAAATGAAAGCTCTGAGCTTTTATATAAAGCCTCACAATGGGAGGATAAAAGGATATTGAACCTAAAAGGAGAAGCCTATTTTGACGTAGAAAAAGGAAAACGTTTTGATGTCATCACCGATGAAGGAACCGTAAGTGTTTTAGGTACCGAGTTTAATGTGTTGTCTAGAGAAGGTGTTTTTAAAGTTTCTTGTTATGAAGGCTTGGTACAAGTAGCTTATAACAGTAGTCTGGTCCAAGTACCAGCAGGTACAGAATTCACCCTAGGATCTGGCAACCTTTTGAAAAGTGATGTATTGCTATCACAACCCACTTGGTTGAATAATATGAGTGTCTTTGAAAATGCGGCATTTAAAAATGTGATTCTAGAATTAGAAAATCAGTACCAAGTGAAAATTCAGTTTCCAAAGGACACGAATAGGATTTTTACAGGAGCTTTTGAACATGACGACTTGGAAAATGCATTAAGATCTATAACGCAACCACTTGATATGACTTATATCATCTTAAATGATAAGGAGATAATGATCAGTAATGGACAAAACTAGACTTTATATAGCTCTGATTATAACCTTCCTAGCTTTTCAAATCTCATTTGGACAAAGTCAAAGACAAAAGGTGCCTATTATAGAGGTGTTAAGTGAGATTACCGCCATTCATTCGGTAGTTTTTAATTATGAGAGCAGTATTCTCAAAGATGTAAAAGTGTACCCATTACCCAATAAAGAGTCAAGCCTTTCCTTAAAGATTGAAAATCTCTCCAAGCAAACGAACTTGGTTTTTAATAAAGTTAGTATTGCGGTGATAACCATAACTCAACCCATCAAATTTTGCGGTTTTATCTATGATGCTCCATCACAGCAACCGCTTTTAGGAGCCACAATTTCTGGAAATAAAGATGATGTGGTCAGTGATGCCAAGGGTTATTTTGAGATGGAACTATCCTCTTTGGAAGAAGTAGTAAGTATTAGATACATAGGTTTTAAAACAATCACACTTCAAGTGAGCAAGTTGGACCTATTAGAATGTTCTATCATTTCTATGTACGTTGAGCAAGAATTTATAAATACCGTGTTGCTCGAGGCATATCTTGTTAGAGGTATTGATAAAAACCAAGACTGGACCACTTCTATAAACTATGATAAGTTTAGTCTTTTACCAGGTTTAATAGAGGCTGACGTGTTGCAAACCGTTCAAGCATTGCCGAGTATAAAGAGTGTGGATGAAACCGTTTCAAATATCAATATACGAGGTGGATCAAATGATCAAAATCTCATACTATGGGATGATATTAAAATGTACCAAACAGGTCATTTCTTTGGGCTCATCTCTAGCTTTAATCCCCACATGACTCAATCTACAAGTGTCATTAATAATGGAACAGATGTATCGTTTACTGATGGAGTTTCTGGTACGATTCACATGCAGACAGATAAAGAAGTGAATTCAAATTTTAGTGGAAACTTAGGAGTCAATTTTTTAAATGTAGAATTGTTTTCAAATATTCCGATAGGTAACAAGTCTTCTTTACAAGTAGCCTCTAGAAAATCACTGGATGATTTTTATCGAACGCCCACCTACAACACCTATTTTGATAGAGTCACACAATATACAGAAGCTCAAAACAATGCTGCAGAGGTGACGAGCTCTGATCAAGGATTTGATTTCTACGATACCTCTTTACGATGGTTGTTCAGCCCCACAGACAAAGATGTGATCAGGGTGAACTTTATCCTTCTTAATAATAACTTAAGCTTTAATGAAACAGCTCTTTTTAATGGAGTTTTACAGACCAAAGAAAGCAGCGCATCTCAAAACAGCATAGGCGCAGGGATAAATTATAAAAGACAGTGGAAGGAAGACTTTTTCACCAGTTTTAGCATTTATGAGAGCAATTACAAATTGCGATCCGTAAATGCTGATGTGCTATCTCAGCAATTTTTCTTACAAGAAAATACGGTATCAGAAACAAGCCTTAAAGTTGAAAATGTACTCTTGAAAAACCGATGGCAATTCAAACTTGGATATAGCTTTACAGAAACTGAAGTCATTAACTTAAGAGATATTGATTTGCCGCGATTTGTAAGACGAGATGAAGAAGTTTTAAGAGAACATGGAGCTTTTGGGCAAACTTGGTTTACTAATGCTCAAAAAGACTTTTCAGTTCGCGCAGGAATACGGGCAAATTACCTGACTAAATTTAATAAAGCGATTATAGAACCTAGGTTAAGTGTGCGCAAGACTCTAGGAGATCATTTTGAAATGGAAGCATTGGGAGAATTCAAACATCAAAGTACCTCGCAGATTATTAATTTCCAAAATGATTTTTTAGGGATTGAAAGCAGACGATGGCAGCTTACCGATAACGATAACATTCCTATTATGGAAAGCAAACAAGCTTCTTTAGGGGTGCTTTATAAAAATAAGGGTTGGCTCCTAGATGCTAAAGCCTATTATAAAACAGTAGAAGGGATTACAACTCAAAGTCAAGGATTTACTACTAAATACGAATTTGAGCGGCAGCAGGGGAGCTATGATGTTTATGGAGCCGAGTTTCTATTGAGGAAGAAGTTTAGAAAATTCAGCAGCTGGATGAGTTATTCCTATCTGACGAACACCTACGCCTTTGAAGGTCTAGAAGAAGTTCAATTTCCTAGTAATTTTGACCTTACGCATTCGTTTACCATGGGGAGCACCTATAGCAGTGACTCTTGGAATATATCTGGAGGATTTAATTATAGAACTGGAAAACCTACCTCTATACCTTTATTCGGGAATGAAGTAAGTAACGGGAATGTAAATTTTGACACGGCAAACGAGCAACGATTACGGGATTATTTAAGAATAGATGCTTCTGCGGTTTATAAGTTTAAAATTAACGGGAGATTCAGGTCAGAAATCGGTGCTTCTCTTTGGAATATATCAAACAGAGAAAATGTCATCAACAACTTTTTTAGGCTCAATGAATCTGGTGGGGCCGATCAATTTTCAAGATTCTCATTGGGCTTGACTTCCAATATGGTATTCCGTATTTATTTTTAAGATCAATAGCTATTAGATGCGGCAGTTGGTTGGATTTATAAGGATAGCAACATAAATATATCTCCTAAATTTACAGTCCTGATTTAATAAGGACTCTTGATGAAAAAGTTGCGTTTAAAGATCATGCTCTCCTAAGGACATTTATTCTTTTGACTTTTTATAAGCTTCCCATAGCCCATCGGTATTGTTGATGGTCAATTCTACACCACCACAACCACAACAAATTTGTGCTATAAGCTCGCCTTGTTCCAGCTTATTAAAAAAGATATGATCTGTTTTTTGAATATAAATGGATAAATTCTTTTCCACATTTCCATGTGCATGATCCGTAATTCTTAGATCTGGAATGATTTTATCTGAGCCACATTTATTGCAATTCATTCTATTTTTTTAAATTCATTATTTGATTATCCTCGCTTTCGCGAAAGCGAAAAAAACAACATACTACAACCCAAAATTAATCCCTACCACAAAGGCGCCATAACTTCTACCGCTGGTCATGCTGTACACATAATCCACACGAAATGGTCGGAACTTGCCCAGCCCGATGTTATCAATCCCTGCACTGGCCTCAAAATAGGGTTTGCGGTCTGTAAACAGTGCCTTACCGCTTAGAATCAGATCGTAGTTCAATTGGTTCAATCCAGGGATTTTACCCAGTACAAACCCTTTAAAATCGTGTTGAAGATGAAATTGTGCATAATCACTGTTGGTGCTGTAATCGTAGTAATTCAATAAGCCAAAACCATAAGGATTCAAGGCCGCTAACTTGTAGCGCAATCTATTGCCGTTAAAATGCTGGTAGTCCACAAAAGAGATGTCCTCTGCATTGAGAAAAGTACCGCCATTTACCCAGTAACTGCTGCGACCTAAGTTGCCCATGTCAAAGCTTTGGTAGAGGTTGGCACTGAACTGGTGGAAGTTATTGCGACTGTCATTTGCTCCTATACCACCTTCATACCTCAAAGAAATAGTTGGGTATTTTTCATTACTTATGTTGTATTTCTGGTCTGGGTAGCTCTGGTACTTCTGTCCAGGACGTATAGTAACTGCTAGGCCAACTTTAAACAGCTCGTGCTCAGTTATAGAGGCAAAACGGTTGTTATCCAGCGCTACAGGATTGTTACTGGTATAATCCACATCACTCTGTGTAAACCACACCTGATCTGTAGTGTTTTGAAGCGGCTGTCTTCTCTCATAATTAGCACTAGCAGTTAAGAAAAACCCGTTGGCGACTTCCTCATAAAAGCTTGCTCCGGCAAAATCCACTTCGTAGAATTTGGCGAAATTACGTTCAAAGGCCAGACTAGAAAGGGTGTTTTCTAGCCTGCTGATTGGTTCTGAGTTATTGATTTGTCGCGCTTCTGTCCCTGCAGTTAATGAAATAGTTCTTCTATTGGTTCTGTTGAATCTGTAATTGGCGTTTAAGGTATACCTCAATCGGTCGTCTGAGATCCCGTAATTGATAGCTGTGCCCACATAAAGACTACGGTTGTAATCGTCATCATATCCTTTGGAATAGCTCAGTCCAGTCCCTATCACATAACCTTGCACGGTATTAAAGCCTTTAAAGGAACCTAAGTCCAGTAGTCCATCATAGCTGAATCTTTCATTTTTCTTGCTGTTTCTATACGTATACCCATTTAATGGATCTAAGATCTTGAATTTATTATTGACCCGATCTACACTGTCTTTATATTTGGGATCGTTACGCACTGTAGCGATGCTGTCTTTTTTTACATACTCTTTATCTTCCTCTAGGGTAAGTGGGACGGGGCGTTTTTGATTCCAATAACTGCTGTCTTTTTTATTGGCACTTTTTTCAAAACTCAATACCTCTGCTCCAAAGGACTTTTTATCAAAATCTGGCTTAAAATCGTAATTACTATAGTTGGCCAGGAATCTCCCATTTCCTTTAAATCCAAAAAATCCAAATTTAAAATCAATACTCTGTGATCGTTTTACCCAATCGCCACTACTAGGCTCATAAGTAAAGTCTTGATTAAAGGTGAGTTTCTCAATGACTGGTACGTTGATGTTCTCTCCTAGTGTGCTTAATTCCAAACCGTAAATAGTCCATTGATCTTCTACGATATATAGGATTCCATTAAAAGTATTATCCTTAGGACGACGGGAAATCACTTCTATTTTATTGATTAAGAATTTGTTCTCATCATAGAAGGTACCTAGTAACTTGTATTTGTAATAGCTAAAAGCATAGTCTGCAATAGGAGAGACGATGCGGTTATTTAGATCTATGTTGTTGTTGTAAAAATCAAAATTAGCACTCTCAGCACTGTTGGCGCTAAAGCCGTTATCATCTCCAGATATTTTACTAGCGATAATACGTTCCTTAAAATTATTAGGTGCTTGATAGGCGATTTTAGAAACTGTTTCAGACAAGTAGATCACACCACTACGAGATACGGAGTCCAGAGATCCTTCTAGATCCCCTATTTCTTGTCCCATAAATTTTTCAGGCACATCTTCCATACGCCAGATTCCACGAGAGTAGAAGTCTGCTTTGTAGCTGGAAAATTTCTTTCTGTTGGCTTCTCTGTTGGCAATAGCTTCACGTATGACGCGGTCTGCTGGGTTTTCATTAGAATTGACCACCACAGTGTCCAATGAGGCAATTTCTTCTTCCAGTACCACATTTTGCACCTGCCCATTTTTAGTGAAAGCGACAGAAATGGTTTTTGGCTGGTATCCTAAGGACTGGTAAACGATCTCGTAGGTTTTGAATTCCGCCAATTTCAGGGTGTAACTCCCATTTTGATTGGTCGTCGTTCCCGTGTAAGTGCCTTTGATATAGATGGAAGCAAAAGCTATAGGCTGGTTGCTCGAGTCAGATAAGGTACCTGTGAGTTGCGCTTTCGCGAAAGCGGAAACCAGCAAAGCAATAATAAAGGCAATAGCAGTTTTAGTAATAAAATTCATTTGGTCGTAGGTTGGAGTGCAAATTAATAAAGCTTGTGTTCATGAAAGTGTTAATGATCATTACCTATTGTTAAGACGTTATAAATGTAATAAAGTTGCCTGAATATAGAGAGCGTTTTTCAATTGCGTTATTGAGTTGCATTATACAGAGGTCGTTACCAAGTTTGTTTTGCCTTTAACCGTACAAATATTAAAGACTAACGACTTGTCATTTCAGAAAATTTAGTGAGGCAAAAAAGAGGAACAAAATGAACTAATTCCAAATTTATCTGTAATCCAGCAAACTCATCTTAAGATAGAAATAACAGCACTACAGCCTTCCTCATCCAACAAAGGTTAGAAAGTGTAGTATCTCGGGTCAGTTGAGAATGAAAACCAAAGGAGTTGATGCGGTGTTTTTTAGTAGAATAAAAAAAATCTAAGTGCGGTGCATTTTTTTAATCTGATCCAGGCGTTTTTTATTATCGCGATCTTTCATGGTCTCGCGTTTATCAAATAGTTTTTTACCTTTTGCTAAGGCGATATCTATTTTAGCAAAACCTTTTTTATTGACGAATAATTTTAACGGAATAATAGTGTTACCAGAGTTAGCCACTGCTTTTTCTAGTTTATTGAGCTCTTTGCGATTCAATAGTAACTTGCGCTCTGCTTTGGGAGCATGGTTGAAATAGGTCGCATGAGAGTATTCCTGTACCGTCATATTGATGATGAACAGCTCATTGTTCTTGAATTCGCAAAAGCCTTCAGCAATACTGGCCTTACCTAATCGTATGGCTTTGATCTCCGTTCCTGCGAGTACTATTCCAGCGGTATATTTATCAAGAATCTCGTATTCAAATCGCGCTTTGCGATTCTTGATTTCTATTTTATTCTTAAAATCCATAATTATCAAATATACTTGAATCAATAGCAGAATCTCTTATATCTTTGTGAAATGAAAAAGAATATTTTACTGCTTTTCGCGATCACCACTTTCCTTTTTTCCTGTACCAATAATGAGCCAGACGCTCGTGCTCTAATGGATCAGGCGATGAATGCCCACGGCACCGCTATTGCTGCAGAGGGAACCTTGTCTTTTAACTTCAGAGGGATTGATTACTCTGTAGAGCGGGACAATGGGAATTTTGCATACGAACGTCATTTGATGATAGGAGCAGACACGATATTGGATCGTTTGGATAACAAAGGTTTTTCCCGTTACAGCAACGGCATTGAATTACCACTGGCAGATTCTCTTTCTACGCGTTATACTGCAAGTTTAAATTCGGTAATTTATTTTGCGCAACTTCCGTATAGTTTGGATGGTGATGCGATTCAGGTAAAATACATTGCTGAAGACACGATTAAAGGAAAAGCCTATCATGAATTGCAAGTTACCTTTAAAGAAGAAGGTGGTGGGGAAGATCACGAAGATGAGTTTATGTATTGGGTCAACACACAAGACCACATGATTGATTATATGGCTTATTCTTACTGTGAAGAAGATTGTGGTTACCGCTTTCGCGAAAGCGAGAACCGCAGAAACATCAATGGTGTGATTCTACAAGATTACAACAACTTCAAATCTCAAAAAGGAGATCCAGATCTTTCCAAATTGGATGATCTGTTTGAAGAAGGGAAACTCGTAAAATTGAGTGATATCGATCTCAAACGTGCTAGTTTTAAGAGCAAATAAAAGCCCAAAGGCATTATTTCTATATGTTTTGAGCCTTTCTTTTAAGGAAATAAGATTCAACTATTATTTCAAATACTTTTTGAAAAAGGCGATGGTTCGATCCCAAGACAAATCAGCGGCTTCTTTATCATAACGAGGGGTCGTGTTATTGTGAAATCCGTGATTTACTTCTGGATAAATATAAGCTTGATGTTCCATGTTATTTGCTTTTAGTACTTTTTCAAAAGCAGGCCATCCAGCATTTACTCTGGTGTCTAATGCACCGTATTGAAGTAATAAAGGAGCTTTTATTTTTGCAGCATCTTCATCATCAGGCTGTCTTCCATAATAAGGTACAGCGGCTCCTAAATCAGGTAGTCTAACGGCCATCATATTAGAAATCCAACCGCCAAAACAAAAACCAACCACACCCACGCGACCATCGCAATTTTCATGCGACTTCAGGTAGTTGTAAGCAGCTATAAAATCGTTTAACATTTCGTTTCTATCTCGCTTGCTTTGCAGTGTTCTACCATCATCATCATTTCCAGGGTAGCCCCCAAGCGGTGTCAAGGCATCTGGTGCTAAAGAGATGAAGTTTTCTTTTGCTGTGCGACGTCCTACATCTTCAATATAGGGATTTAACCCCCTATTTTCATGAACCACAATCACGCCTGGCAGTTTCTTTTTAAGATCTTTAGGTCGAGACAATAGGCCTTTTATGGTTCCACCGCCCTTAGGTGATTCATAAGTAATATAATAAGAATCTAAGCTGGGGTCATCTGCTGGAACTAATAAGCTGTCTATATAATTAGGAGACATAAAGCTGACCAATGCTCCTACCGTTAAACCACCAACAGCATATAAAGATAGTTTTTCTACAAATTGCCTGCGATTAAGTTTGTTATGCGCATAATCATCATATAAATCAAATACTTCTTGTTGGATGTCTTCTTTTTTTAAATTTTTCATTTCAGCAGAATTTGACTTAAAGTTACTATTATTTTTCAAATTCTTGCTTGGAGGTGATTTGTTGTTTTTAGTACCAATCTTTGGAGCAGCCGCTGCATTTATTTTGATTCTAGGTAATAGATTTTGAGGTGTTGAGAGAACAAAACACTAAGAAAGCAAAAAGCTCTAGAGTGGATCTAGAGCTTTTTTTAATTTTGCAGGTAAAAAGACGTCACTTCAACTTCTGTATTTAAGAAAATAAAATGAAACGCAGAAGTTGCTATCCCAGCACCTCATTCAATAAAGCGGCAAGACGTACGCCTCCTTTTTGTAATTGACCACGCAGCTTATTGAAGTATTCATACATATAGCGGTAACTTAAATCAGCTCCTTTTTCAGTATTTGCATAGATGTCTTTAACCATTACACGACTGTCTTCTAGCCAGTCTCTATGAGTACCGCTCCCCATGGTTTTGCGCTGTTTTCTAGTGAGGTAAGGCATATTACTCGCTAGTTCGGTATAAGACATACCATAGCTTTCTATCATTTTTGTGTCCCAAACACTGTGTAAATTGGTGCCATCTCTAAACCATTGCACTTGAAAATCATTACCCCCTTTATCTTCACTTAATCCTGTGTGCAGCGGCTGGTGAAGATCTCCTATAAAATGAATCAATAGGCGCAATTGAAAAGCTTTTTCTTCTTTAGTGGCCGTCTCTGATTTCAGAGTAGCTATACAGGTATCTATCGCCTGAATAATATCGCCACGCTCATTTTTAGGATGCTGATCGTAATCGGTTTCAAACGGGATATTGACATAATGTTGCGGGCCATATTTTCTATATAGGGCATCACTTTTAATCTCATCTGCATAAGTAGAAACAAGGGCAAGTGATTCTCCATCCAGTAATTTTTCAATAGCTTTTCTGGCTTTTTTAGTCAGGTACTGCTCTGCAATAGCACCGGTAGTTCTATGGCCTGTTTTTCCCCAATCGTCAGCATAGGCGTGAAACGTCGTACATAAAACAACTAGAAATAATAAGAATTTGCGCATAAGTGTTTTTTTAAACGAAGGTAAGATGTCGGGTTCATTATAAGGTTATCCTAGCGTTAATAATCTACTATAAACAATAGAGTTATACGTTTTTCTTCATCTGCGGATTAAAACACAGTTCTAACATCTTATATAACTCCGGGTGCTTTCTTTTCATTAATTGAGGTCTAGAAAAGAAGTATTCTGAGGTCACAGCAAAGAATTCTGCTTGATTTGTGGCAGCGTAGGACCTGATATCAGACTTGTCCTTATTGATAGCTTCCATTTCTTGATGCATGAGATTCATCCACGGCAGAATATAGGATTTGTCAAGGAAAGCTTCTGGAAGTCCATTTGTTTGTCCATCTATTTTATCCAGTAAATGAACAAATTCATGAATGCTGGTATTGAGTTTATCAGTATCATTTTTAAAACCGTGGTATAGAGCGGTTCTAGAAAGAATCATTTGTTTTTCAAAACCTCCAGTACCCACTAGCCCACCTATCATACGGTCGGAGTGATGGTCTGCATAGCCCAAGTTTTCATTAAAGTTTTCAGGATAGATGATCACTCCACTTAGATTGTTGTACGTCCATTCTTTAAATCTAAAAACAGGTATTACAGCACTTGCCGCTACCAGAAGCTTGTCTAATTCTTCCAGCTCAAAACCTACGGCATCAACATAAGTTTCGTTTAGAAATGCAGACATGCGTTGACGAAATACTTTTTGTTCTTTATTATTTAATTTTTTATAAAAAGAAACGTACTTTAATAAGGGCTGATGCCATTGAGGCTGGTCGGTAAACCTTTTGGGAGCATCCTTTTTAAAAACTAAAAAATAAAGGACAACCGCTGCTAAGAGAGGTATGATAAAGTAGATCATGAAAACGAATTAAAAATCAAAAGTAACATCAATTGTAATGGCAGTGATCAAATGGGACTTCTAATATATTGATCATTTAAGAACCTCATTATAGAGGACAACAGTTCAGTAGGCTTTTTCTACAATTGAGTCACTTAAAATCGGTGCTACTTATTTCATATCCCATCTTTGGAGTGTTCTAAAGGAATAAATTACTTTTAGATAAAATAAAGAAAACTACATGTTCCTTAAAAAGATTTTTAAACTTATTTGGGTAGCTGCTTTAATAGCTTTGTTGATTAGCGTGATCAACTTTGTAAGTACAGGAAGGCTTAATTCATTGCCTGATGAGATAGAGGCTTACCTGATTAACTTTGTTTTTAGTATTTGCATAACGGCTGTAAACTTTGGCTTTTTTGATTTTTTAGGACGATTCTATACATGGACTGAAAACGGAATGAAACGCCTGCTATTAGGAGCAATAGGGAGTGTAGTGGCTACTATGATTACCCTTTTTGTAGTGTTGTTTTCTTTGAGGGTATTTTATTATGGACAAACTGTGTCAGCCTTTTTTGAACAGCAAAAGTTAGATTGGTATTTATTTGGGTTCACATTTACCATGTTCATGTCTGTTATTTTTCATGCCTTTTATTTTTATAAAGAATTACAGGCAAGAAAAGTAAATGAGCAAAAAGTAATCGCTAGGTCTGCAACAGCTCAGTTTGACGCTTTAAAAAATCAGCTGGACCCACATTTTTTGTTTAACAGTCTGAATGTTCTGGTTTCCTTGATAGAGGAGAACCCAAAAGCAGCTACCAAATTTACCACATCACTTTCTAAGGTATATAGATATGTATTAGAACAACGCAATAAGGAATTGGTCTCTGTAGAGGAAGAATTAAACTTTGCACGAGCTTATGTGGGATTGCTTAAGACGCGTTTTGAAGACAGTATTGAAATAGACATCCCAGAAAAGAGCCATATTAAAGACGCTCAAGTGGTACCCTTATCATTACAATTGTTGCTGGAAAATGCTGTAAAACACAATATAGTGAGTGATAACAAACCATTAAAGCTTCGTGTTTATGAAGAAGGAAATCAACTGATTGTAGAGAATAATTTACAAAAAAAGCAAGTTGCAAGCAGCGGTAGTGGTGTAGGGCTTCAAAACATTGCGTCTCGTTATCAATTGCTCACTGACCGTAAAATAAGCATTGCCGAAGATGATACACACTTTAAAGTGCAAATACCCATTTTAACTAGCGTTCCAGAACAAATAACCTCAAATAAAGAAGAAATGACTGTGGTAGAAGATATTAAATTGGTCAAAGCAAAAGAGCGCGTAAAAATCATCAAAGATTATTATGATGATGTGTTGAGGACCATAGGAATTATTTTATTTCTCGCTGCTATCAATTATTTCACTTCAGATTTTCCATGGGCGATTTTCCCAGCTATAGGAATGAGTATAGGTTTGTTATTTAAATACCTGCGGACTTATGAAAAGAACGCATTTTTAGGCAAGGGATGGGAAGCTCGCAAGATTGATCAATTAATGAACGATAAAAATTTCTAATATGAGCACTTCAGAAACACATCAGGAACGTTACACGAGAGCTAAGGCTAGAGTGGAACAAATAAGATCTTTTTACAACCACCTTTTTGTTTATATCATCGTAAACTCAGGAATTGCATCCCTTAACTATTATCAAAATGAGTGGGATGTGGCTTGGTTTCTATTTCCTTTAGGTGGCTGGGGAATAGGCCTTATAGGACACGCCATAGGTACTTTTAGCTCCAATCCATTTACAGGTAAAGATTGGGAAAAGCGAAAAATTCAAGAACTTTTAGAAAAAGAAAATTAATATGAGAGCCCTGATCATTGAGGATGAAAAGCCCTCTGCTAGGAGATTAAATCGCATGCTGGAAGTTTTAAATATCACCCCAGAGGTGATGTTGCATTCGGTACAGGAGTCTATAGAATACCTGCTCCATCACCCAGCCCCAGATTTGATTTTTTTAGATATACAGTTGAGTGATGGCCTTTCTTTTGAAATTTTTGACCAAGTACCGGTGGACAGTGCTATCATTTTTACCACAGCCTATGATGAGTATGCATTAAAGGCCTTTAAGTTAAACAGCATTGACTACCTTTTAAAACCTATTGATGAAGAGGAGTTGAAGGCAGCAGTGGACAGATTTGAAGCTCGCTTTCGCGAAAGCGAGAAAAAACAATTTATAGATTTTAATGAAGTGGCTAAATTACTAGGCAATCCGATAACGCACAACTATAAAAGTCGGTATACGGCTAAAGTAGGAGAGCACCTTAAACTATTTCATACCGATGCGATACAGTTATTCTATTCAGAGAATAAAGGAACCTACTTAAATCTAGAAAATGGCAGAAATTATTTGATCGATTCAAAACTGGAATCATTGATGGATGAACTGGATCCAAAGCAGTTTTTCCGTATCTCTAGGCAAGCGATCATTAATATCAATGCTATTGATGATATGGTTTCTTATACAAACTCAAGAATTCAGGTAAAAATAAATTCTTTTAAAGAACTGGACTTAATCGTTAGTAGAGAGCGAGTTAAAGAGTTCAGGACATGGCTAGAGAGGTAGATTTCTAAGATTATAGCTTATTTTGTAAAGCGTTGGCAAGGTTTTAACATAGCATTTAAAACCGCTACTGTGTTTCTCTCGTAAATGGAGTATAAATTAATTAAAACCATTTTAAGATGAAAAAAATTGCCCTTTGGTCCACACTTGCGATAGTAGCTATCGCTGGTTCGTTAATCGCGGCTGACCACCTCGACGCTCCTAATGTGAGAAACATGAATACTGATATTGCAGACTTTTTTGCTTTTGAAGGAGAAAATTCCACATCTACTACTTTTATTGTCTCTTTACCAGCTGGTAGTGCTGCGTCAAATTTTGACGAAAACGTAATGATTGAAATCAATATTGACAATACTGGTGCCGATGTACCTGGAGCTTTTCCTGCATCTGTAGGAGTAACTGAAGAGTTAGTGATTCAAGCCTTAAGACAAGGAGATAAAATGTACTTCTTTGGACCTTATGCTCCAAATTCTACAACGTTGAACAGCACTATAGATACCAATGAAGCTATAGGTAGTGTTACTATAGGTTCTCCAGGAGAATTATTAACTGGAGGAATACGCGCTTTTGCGGGACAACGTCAAGATGCTTTCTTTTTTGATTTCCAACAATTCAATACCGTAATCGGTACAGCACCAGCTGAAGGATTTGGAACTACAGGTACCAATGCTTTTACAGGTGCAAATGTGAATGCGATCGTATTAGAAGTTCCTAATGTATTACTAGGAACAGCTCCTACACACCTTGCTGATCAATTCCGTGCAGGATTGGGCGCGCCAATTTATGGCTTACCTAACTCTTACAATGTATGGGTAGAAACAAAAAGAAGAAACTAAAAACAAACAAGTTAAGTTTAAATTTTAAAAAATAATACAATGAAAATATTCAAATATATAATGGCAGTAGCCGTAGTTGCAACACTTACAGTAAGCTGTAGCGATGATGATAATCCAGTAACTGGAGAACCAGCAACAACAGATTTCTCAGGTACATTTACTACCCAAGATCAAATGGGACGTCCAGGAATCAACACAGTTCTTTCTGGTTCTGATGCCAATAAAAATAACTTTAATATTACCACCCCTGCAAATCAGCTTGCTGCTTTTTCTGGAGAATTCAATAACACACTAGGAGCATATTACGCTGCTTACGGTGCAACATTTGAAAATAATATTTTAGGATTGGATCAAGCGCAAACGACAGCAGTACTTTCTTTAGATGTGCTACAAGTTTCACCAGATGCACCTACTTCATACTTTACTCCAGGCGGTACTTTCTTAACTGGTCGTACTTTAGAAGATGATGTAATCGATGTATCATTAATTGTACTTTTCGGTGGTAACACAGGAGCGCGCTTTGATGGAAATAATGGGACTCCTAACTTAGTTTCTGATAACGTTTCTCAAGAAATGGGAACCAGTACAAGTAACTTCCCATATTTAACAGCAGCTCAGTTTTAATAAATTGATTATTTAACAAATGCCGATTTCTGAATAAGGAATCGGCATTTTTAATTCCTTACCACTATGAAATTTCTATATGCATTTTTGACACTACTTGTGATTACGTCTTGTAATAAAGAGAGTGGTTCAAACGAAAATCCCACACCTAAAATAGTAACTGCTGCAGCTGATTACAATTCTTATTTAGATACGAATGATTCCTTATTTATAGCCAAATTAAAAAGAGAAATAGACAGTCTAGAAGCTATTATAGAAGTAAACCCTACAGGAGTGTTGGATTTAGGTCGTTTATCTGCTAAGCTCAACTTGATGTATGATCTAAAAGGCGCTGTAAGTGATCTCAATAGATCAGTAGAGATGCAAAAAGCCGTTGTAGCAAATATGTATATCAATCCGGATAATTCTAAATACAACCTAGCCCAATCCTATATCAAACAACATAAATTCAAAAAGGCAGATAGCTTGATGAGCACCTTTGCAACCGGTTCTTTATCTAAGGAGAGTCATATGATCTACTTTGATATTGCAATGGAATTAGGAGACTACAAGCGTGCAGAAAAAATGCTAAACGCTCTTTCCAATAATAGCAATTACAACTATTTGATCAGAGCCGCAAAATGGAATGATTATAAGGGAGACTTGAAGGCTACCATACGATTAATGGAAGAGGCAAAAACCCTTGCTGATCAGAGCGGGAACCCGTCTATACAACTATGGAGTAATTCTAATATTGCAGATTACTACGGTCATGATGGTCAGATTGAAAAATCATACGAACATTATCTCAAAACCTTAGAATTAGATCCTATGAATACTTATGCCTTAAAAGGAATTGCATGGATTGTTTATTCCCATGAAAGAAACCCTGAGGAGGCTTTGCGTATTTTAAATAAAATAAAAGAGCGCCATCCTTTACCAGATTACGACCTAGCCATTGCAGAAGTATTGGAGTACCAAGGTTTTTCTAATGAAATAGAGTCTTTTCGTATGTCCTTTTTAAATGAAATTGAAAAGAAAGCTTACGGAGCGATGTACAATACGTATAAAATTGAACAACTTCTTTCTGGAAACGAATTGGAAAAAATGATAGCCTTAGAAATCGCCAGGTCTGAAATCAAAAACAGATCTACACCAGAAACTCAAAGCTTACTTAGTTATGCACTTCTCAAAAACGGAAAGCTACAAGAAGCACTGGTGAACCAACAACAGCATGTGATAGGCAAGACCTATGAGCCTGTTGCTCAATTGCATTCGCTTGAAATTTTAATAGCAAACGCCAAAAGAGAAGAGGCTTTGGAATACAGCAACGACTTATCTGGTGCCGCCTATGAGCTGGGACCAGTAACCATGAAGAGTTATTATGATAAAATCAATAATATTTAAAACCAAACACTAGATAATTACGTAAGTAGTTATAAGAGAAAGAAGATTTTGTTTTTTTGGTTGGTTAGTTTAGGTGCCTGATTCTTTAGAGAGTCGGGCATCTTTTGTGTTCTATGATTTTGTTTTTTGTCTCGGCTTGTGTCCTCTTTTAAAATCATGGGTTTTAAAAGAGGATTTTTTATACATAAGGTACTTGGTTGCTTATGGAATCGTAGAGTTCCTTTACATAGATTAGGATATATACACTAAAAAGAAGTTCTATAAGAGTCCTGTCTTTCTTAAAAATGAGTCCGGCTTATGACTATTCACACAGGTGCTTTAGGGTTGCTATAAGGCGCATCACTTATCACTAATAGAATGGCTTTTAAAGACCCGCATCATCTACTGCTTAGATTGCTATTCTTCTTTTAGCAATCGCATTAAAAGTAGCATAGAGATGAACATAGGATACCATCTGTTCTGATCTTGGAGCAGCTTACAGTTCTGAGTCCATATCTAAAGTTGATACAGACAGATAGGCATTATAAAAACGATGGAAACTATATCTTATCCTTGGAATGATACTTTTTAGTATTGGATGTAATACCACAAAAAAAATGCGCAGCTATCAGTTGCGCATTTTTAAAATTCTAAAGGTGAGATTAATTAATAACTCCTAAGGTATAGAGTTGTTCTAAGTTAGGACCTTCAGCACCTCCATATTCTTCTAGGGTAATACCAAAAGCTTCTGTGGAGTTGGTATTTTCAATCCTTATAAAATTGTCGCTATTTGCTACCACACCAAGGCTAGTAGGCGTCAGTGGATTCAATGTCAGTGACCATAATTGATATGACTTTCCTTGAGGTGCAGCAGGTAATCCGGCAACGTCTATATAAGTCACATTTTCTACTGGATTGTGAAATGCAGTAGCATAAGAGCTTTCAAACCCTGTCTGACCGGCTAAGTTAACTTTAACCGTGTTTTTATTCTTTATAAAAGCAAGTGCTTCCTCATAATCATTATTGACCTTTCGAGTGTTTTCTATTTCTGTATTTAGTATTTCTCTTTCTTGCTCTGCAGTTACTATTTGATTTTCTAGAGAAGTGCTGTTTTCTTGAAGATTAGCATTGTTTGTGTAGAGGTAACCACTACCGAAAAGAAGGGCTACTGCTGCCGCCCATCCTATATAATTGCTCCAAGAGCTGGTATTGGATCCTGAATGGTCTTTACCTATAATCGCTTGAAGCTTATCAAAGAGCTCTACTTCATTAGTAGTAGGAGCAACTCCACTTGCGAGTTTCATGTAGGTTTCTTCAATGCTTTGTACTTCCAGTTGAAGAGGTATATTATTCTTAAGTTCCTGCGTTATTTCAATGGAACGTTCTAATTCTAGTACTCCACATACATAGAGTTCTAAATCGCCGCTATTTATTAATTCTTGAGTATCCATTAGTTTAATATCATATTTCTTAATGCCATCATACACTTTCTATGTCTAGTTTTCAAGGTGCCAGAAGGTATTTCTAATTCTTTTGCACCATCATTAAATGTAAAACCCTTAAAGAATATTATATCGATAATTTTGATACATATCGGCTCTAATTTTTCTACCCATTTCTTTAAGTAAATAGCATTTGTTGCCGTATCTAAATCATCACTAGTTTCTAATATATCTACGAAATTATCACTGCTTAGGTTTTTTAAACTGTCTTTATGACGTTTAGATCTTAGGTAATCTATAGACGCATTGCGTGAAATGTTTAATGCCCAAGTAAAAAAACGGCCTTGTTGTGAATCATAGGAATCAGAATTGTTCCAGATTTTGATAAATACATCTTGCAGGATTTCTTCAGAAACATCTCTATTCTTTACAATATTATAAATAACGCCGTGTAAAGCTTCTTGATAACGATCATAAACTCGTGTAAATGCCGTTTGATCTCCACTTTTCATTCTGGCAATTAGTAAATCAGGTTGTGCACTCATTAATTGATAATTAGATGTTAAAAATGCAAAAAAAAATAAAAGTCTGCGAGAATACACTCACAGACTTTGTTTTTTATTTTAGTCTAAACTACTCAATTACTCCACAAGCAACGCGAGCACCAGCAGCTCCACTAGGCTGAGACTTAAAGTCATCTGCACTAGCGTGCACTATAACTCCTTTTCCAATGATGTTTTTCATTTCATCATCACAACCAATACACCATTTATCTGTTGTAAATTCTAATGATGCTTTTCCATCTTCTGATACTTCTAAGTTTCCTATATCACCAGAATGATACATTTTTTCTCCCCATTTTCCATGATCTTCCATTGTTGGATCCCAATGTCCACCAGCGCTTTTGCCATCGTCAGAACTACAATCTCCATTTTGATGTATGTGTATTGCGTGTGTACCTTGAGTTAAGCCTTCAAGAGCTACATTCATAGTAACACCTTCTTCTGTTTGCATGAACTCAATCACTCCACTTACGTTACTTCCACTTTTTGAAGACATAGGTACCGCAACTGCTTTACCCATCATCATGGTACCATCGGCCATGGTATGGTCATCATGATCCATTCCATCCGCGTGATCCATTCCATCTTCATGAGATGTTTCTGTCTCATCGGTAAGTTGATCTGTTTCTTTAGCTTCTTTGCATGATGATATGCTTAGAGTCAAGCACAAAGCAAAGATTCCTGTTATTAATTTTTTCATTTTTTGGTTATTTAAAGTTATAATTCATGTTAAATGTAAGAATATATAGGAGTTCTTTATCACAAGAGTTTGTCAAATTTCATAGGATTGTGATTTCCCATTTTTAAATTTTCCATTGCATTCAATGCGGTATCAACCCTTTTTTGAGAATCTTTTTGGTTGTAAATCATAAAAATGATGTTGCGTTGTTTGCCTGGAAGTAAGTTTTCAAAAAACTCATAAGCCTCGTAATCACTTAGCAGAACAGCTTCTAGTTCTTCTGTCATAGGAGTTTGGTATTTACTCGTGTCTTCTTGCATGATCACATTTAAAGAATCTCCAGTAGACACGTCTAGTTTCTTTTGATTGGCCTTTGAAAACATCAGGTAAACGCTGCCGTGCCTCTTTGTAATTCCTGCATATAAATTCAGGTTGTTTTTTCCAGAGCTTATTTGTGCGACCACTCTTTTAATTTTGTCCAAAGCTAGCTGTCCAGCAATATCTTTTGGAATAAGAACAGCTCCCGTAAAACCACTGCTGCCTACAGAAGTGTCAAATTCAAATACCATTAATTAATCAATTTTGTAATCACTTGGTTCTCTGAGTGCAGGGTTTTGTGCACAGGGCATTTATCTGCTATTTGTAATATTCTTTTGATCTGCTTTTCGTCTAGATCACCAGTTAACTTTATCTCTCTAGTAAAAGTGTCAATTTTAGCAGTTTCTAGTTCACAATTTTCACAATCAAAAGCATGTTGTTTGTCATAGTTTACGTGACATTCTACATTTTCTATGTTCCATTGCTTTCGCTTGGCATACATCTGTATAGTCATTACCGTACATGCTGCCAGGCTGCTAGAAAGCAACTCGTATGGTGTAGGGCCAAAATCATTACCGCCTGCACTTTCTGGCTCATCTGCGGTAAAGTAATGCCTTCCTGCTACTATTTGAGTCGTAAAGGCTGCATCACGATCGAGACTTGCAGCTACTTGATTCTCAGATTTAAAACTACTATCGTTAACCTGCTCCACATATCGAGAAGCCCAACTGGCAATTACTTCTCCTATGTATATAGAGTCGGCTTTATCCATTAAAAGATGGTCTGCTCCGTCCAGACTGATAAAACTTTTAGGGTGCATTGCCGCCTGATATAATTTTTCGGCATGTGCTATTCCTACTGTTTTATCTTGGGGAGAGTGGGCAATCAAAATGGGTTTTCTTAGTTCTTTTAAGGTGGCTGTGACTTCTTGTTCGTTAAGGTCTTTCAAGAACTGTTCTTTGATCTTAAATGGCCTGCCACTCAACTGTACGACAGCTTCTCCGTTTTTGGTTATGGCTTCGATTTGATCTCCAAACAAATGGCGCACATGTTTAGTATCACTGGGAGCTCCTATGGTGGCTACTGCTTTTATGGAACTCGCTTTCGCGGAAGCGTATATAACAGCAGCACCTCCTAAGCTATGACCTATTAATAATGTAGGAGCTTTATAGCTCGTTTTTAGATAGTCCACAGCAGCCAAAAGGTCATCTACATTTCCGGAGAAATTAGTATCTTCAAAATCACCGCTGGAATCGCCTAAACCTGTAAAGTCAAAACGCAACACACCGAATCCAGCATTCGTTAAAGCGCGAGATATATTTTTAGTAGCACTGAAATTTTTACTACAAGTAAAACAATGTGCAAAAACAGCATAATTATGGGGCAGCCTGTCGACAGGTAATTCAAGTCTACCGCTCAGTTCATAGCCTTGCGCATTTTTAAAATTGATTTTTTCAAAGCTCATTTATATAGTTTTGCTTAAAAATAAAGACTTTTTATCACAGCGCTATTAATAGAACTAATTATTATAGATTAAAGTTGGATTCTTTACTTTTACCGCTACAGATCTATGCATCATGAAAAAAATATTTTTTATACTCTCCTTAGCCTTGGTTTCTTGTTTTAATTCTAATACAGATAAAACACCTGAGGAAAAGGCAAAAGAAAAACTAACGACCTTTTATTTTATACGTCACGCAGAGAAGGCTGCCGATCAAGGTAGCGATCCCGAATTGACAGAAAAAGGAAAGAAAAGGGCTGAGCAATGGGTGAATTACTTCTTTTTAAAAGACCTAGATCACGTGATCTCTTCTGACTTTAAAAGAACTAATGCCACAGCAGCACCGCTTGCCAAAGCAAAGAATCTAGACATAGAAATCTACGATGTAAGAAAAGTAACTGGCACCTCTCTTTTAGAAACCTATAGAGGTAAAACGGTAGCGCTTTATGGCCATAGCAATACGATTAATGCCTATGCAAATGAACTTCAAAACGATCGTGTTTATAAAGACCTGGAAGAAACGGATTACGATCATTTTTTTATTGTAAGAATCGATAAAGATGGTAATTCTAATGCTGTTATGGAGTCCATAGATTTTATGGAATACGATAACTAATGATGAATCGCGTAAAACACCTTTGAATTAGAATTGAAGTGTCCTGGGTAAAAGAATAAATCGCATGGCTTAAAAGCCTTGCATCAAGAACAACAGTGCACCTTCGTGCAAGTCGCTGAAAGATCTAAGACTTTATAGTAATTATTGTTCAATAATATAAAGAGTGTTTGTTCCTATTGTTTACTATCATTAGCATGTACATTTAATACCAATTACCAAAACCTATGAAAATATTAAGCTGGAATCTACATCATCTGAAAGGCGATCTAGATAACGACATCAACAACTCTCGCAAGCAAAAGGTCTTGGAGCAAGATGCCGATATCGTTATTCTTACCAATACAAAGCTAGCTTTTTATTTAGGAGGCGCGTATAAAAGAATTTCGACTTTAGAAATGCCGTTGAGACACGATGGTATCGACTATCAAGAAGGAGAAAACAGAGTGAGTATATATACCAAATACCCCTTTAAAAATAAAGTAAACACTTTTGATGATTACACCAGTGTTTGCCAAATGATAGAGACCCCTTTAGGTAATTTAAATGTTTATGGAACCATCATAGGTGCCAAACAAGAGCTCTTTGAATCGGACTATGTAGAACAAAAAGAAGACCTTGTTAGAATAGAAGGTGCCCTGTGTTATGCAGGAGATTGGAACACTTCCTTTACAGGTGCTTTGTTGCCAGATGAAAAAACCGTTCATGAATTCCAAGAATTCTTAAACGATCAAAAAATAGCCATTCTTACCGCCGATTTTGAAAACAGCATACATCACGTAGCAGTAAGCAAGTCGTTTTTAAAAGGAAACACCACTCAAGTAGATTTATTACCTGTGGATGCACCCTTATCTGATCAGGAAATGATTCTAATAGAGATCAAAGAAAAGGAGATCAAAAAGCAAGTGAACAACCCATTGCACGGTGTCAAACTTTCTTATATGTTAGAAAAACTCGTAGATCATTATGGCTGGGACGAAATGGGGGATCGCATCAGAATCAATTCTTTTAACTCCAATCCAGGTATCAAATCTAGTTTGAAATTTCTAAGAAAAACCGACTGGGCTAGAAAGAAAGTAGAAGATTTGTATGTGTTTACTTTTGTAGATTAGTCTGTTAGTGGATTAGGAGATGAGTTTTTGAGCTTTTCAACAGGTGAGTCTTATAATTGGTGCGCTGTTTTTAATTATCTTCGGGTTACAAAATACTTGACTAAAAAGAAGTCGCATTAGCTTATCAACCATCCATGACAGCATCTATCATAGAAATTAAAAATCTAAGTTTTTCGTATTCCAAAAATCATCCTATTCTTAAAAACATCAATTTAAATGTTTCCCAAGGAAGCATTTATGGTTTTTTAGGACCTAATGGTGCTGGTAAATCCACTACCATGCAATTGCTCACACATATTTTGCAAGATCATGAGGGGGAGATCAAGGTTTTTGGAAAACCACTAGAAGATCAAACGCCACATATTTTTACAAAAATAGGAGCACTGGTAGAGTCTCCAGCTTTGTATTTACATCTTACGGGCTATGAGAATTTAAAATGCATCACTACATTAAAACGCATTGAAGAAAAACGTATTCCAGAAGTTTTAAAATTAGTAGGTCTTGAAAGTAAAGGAGATTTAAAAGCTAAAAAGTATTCTCTAGGAATGAAACAACGCCTTGCTATTGCTATGACGCTGCTGGGTGATCCAGAATTATTGCTTCTAGACGAGCCTGTAAATGGTCTCGATCCATCTGGAATTACAGAAGTGCGAGAGCTACTCGTAAAACTCAATAAAGAATTAGGCCTCACTATTTTTATTTCCAGTCATTTATTAAGCGAAATAGAAAAAATGTGTACCCACGTAGGGATCATTCATCACGGAGAATTGAAATTTGAAGGAACTATGGAAGCGCTGGCACAACGATCAAGTAAGCATCACTTAACGGTGCAAACTAGCAACGCTGCTCTTCAATTAGAACGAGTTAAGGAACATTATAAAAACGCTAAATTAATTAGTAAAAATGAGTTTCAAGTAACTTTAAATAGTAAAGAAGAAACACCACAATTTGCTCAGTTTGCTATTGAAAAAGATATTCCTCTTTATCAAATGAAGGCCGAAGACGGATTAGAGAACTGGTTTTTATCACTTACTAAATAAAGGATCATGTTAGAAAATTTTAAAATCGCACTTCAAACAGAACGCATCAAGATCAAAAGGTCAGGAATCTTTACCCTAGGATTTATTCTGGCCTTAATCATGCCCTTATTATATTTCACTGTTCAAATCATATCAGCTGATATGTACAATGATCAAATAGTTGATACCAACTTCTATTTTGATTTTTACAAAAATCCACTTGTTGGATTAACAGGGTTCTTTTTGCCGCTTTTAATCATTATTACAGCGAGTAAATTAGCACAAATAGATCATAAAAATAAAGGCTGGCAGCTTATGGAAATACAACCCATTTCAAAGTCGTCTATTTATTTCTCCAAGTTTTTGATTCTTTGTTTTAATGTGTTCTTAACCATATTACTTTACACCGTTGCTAGTCTGTTTTTTGCGTGGTTGTACCATACATTTTCAAATGTTCATGAATCCTATGATATGAGTTTGCCGCTGTCAGAGATAGCATATGCTAGTTTTAGAGTCTTTGTTGCCTCGTTGGCTATTTTAGCTTTTCAGTATGCACTTTCTGTTGTTATTTCTGGATTTATTTGGTCATTGGTTATTGGTTTTGCCATGTTACTGGCGCAACTATTTCTGTCTTCTTTTCAAATAGATTTGAGATGGTATCCAAATAATTTTCTATTTGTTTCAGGCACGAATCCTACAGGCGGATTAATAGGATCATTTTTTCTTCCTGCGGAGTGGCTGAGTATGCTTTACACCGTCTTTTTTCTGTTTGTAGGTTATAATTGGTATCGATTTAAAGGTTTTTATTCCGCTTTCGCCAAAGCGGTACCTAGAGCAATTACGTCGCTACTTATTCTAGCCGTTTGCTCGGGACTGGCTTATTATTTAATCACTCCTAAAACTTTAGAGGCATTTGACAAAACGGTCGTTAAAGGAACGATTAGTTCAGACAAGAACTTTAATAAGGTTTATATCAGGGACATCATGACTCAAGATACCATGGCCGTAATTCCCATTGTAAACAATGAGTTTAGGTATGAATTTAAAGAAGAATTGACGCCTCAGTTTTATAATGTACAGTTTGATAAATATAATGGAACAAATATATTTATGGGGGCTAACGATAGCATACAATTAAAAGAAACCTTGTACGGTAAGGATGCTAGAGTCTCCGTTTTAGGGACAAGAATTTCAGAAAACAAACAGCAAATATTTTATGGTACGACTGGTTTTAGTTATGTGAGTTATCAACTAGAAAATAATTCATCTCTTGAGAAAGTGGAGTATTATATGAAAGAGATTTACAATGAATATGAGGAAGATTTGAGCGAGTTAAAAAGCAATATATCTGTAGATCATATCAAAGCTAGAGAAGATTATCTGGGCCGATCTAAAAAATTAATTGCCGTTAAGCACATCAATAAATGGAACAGCTATTTAAAGAAAAAAGCCATTTATAATCCAGAAATACCAATAGTGCTGTCATCTGATATGAACGAATTATTAAATAGCGTGAGCTATACCGATGATGCCTTATTAAGTGATCCATTGTACTTTGACTTTATAAAAAATCATTTAGTAGACTCCAACAAAGAAGCTATTGAAAACGATACCAGCAAGCTGGAATTAATAGCCGATCTAGAGGAAGGGACTTTTAAGAATAAGATGTTATTTACAGAAATTAAAACTCAATTAGGCGAGGCAAAAAAGATCGCATATAGAGACTCTGTTTACAATCAATACTCGGGTGCTTTAACTAACGACTCCTACAGTAAGATCCTAGATGATACGCGTAAGTCTCTTAATAAATTAAGCCGTGGACAGAAAGCTCTAGACTTTATTTCCTATGATAAAGATGGTAAACAATATGCGCTAGCCGACTTTAAAGGTAAATATGTGCTTATAGATTCTTGGGCGAGTTGGTGTGGCCCATGCAAGTTTCAAGAACCCTATTATGTAAAGAAGATGATCAAGTACAGAAAGGAAAATATAGTTTTTGTAAGCATGAACATGGATGTAAAGAAAAAGGACTGGTTAGAAGATCTTACCGAAATGAATAAAGAAATATTACAATTACGACCTAAAGACATCAATACCTTTGGCGAGCTTTATAACATCGATGGTATTCCTAGATTCATTTTAATCGCTCCAGACGGTACTATAGATGATGCAGATTTCGTACGACCTAACAGCAATGTTTTTGACGATTTACTGGATAATAAATTAGGATTGAATGACGTGAGTAGTTAGTTCGAGAGTTGTTGAGTTGGTGAGTTTTTGAGAGATTAGATAAAATTTTAATTTGCTACAAACACCAACAACCATCTTGAATAGCTATTTTAAAAAGTAATGCGATAAGTCCTAGAATGGCTTCCATATGCTTGCTCTAATTTAGATCTAACAAAAAAGGAGGCAGAATCAATTCCGCCTCCTTTATAAATAAAAAGTTCATGGTTTATAACTCACAAACTCAAAGACATTAAATTTAGTCCTCAAACATATCAATAGTTACCAGTTTCATTTCTGTAACAAAAGCGTTCCACTCTTTTTCTAAGAAGTTCTTAGTTTCAGTATTGACCTCTCTTGCGAGAACTGCTGCTTGATTGTACAATTGTTCTTCGGTAGTGGTTTGTGCTCCCTGACGGCTTCCTATATAGCTAGAAGCTTCGTAAACACGATTCATTACTGTTACTTCAGGATTGCGAGTGATTCCCTGACGTTCATCTGGTGTGCCGAAGTATTTGTTCTGTAGTTTTTCGATTTGTTTTACAATAGAATCGGTGGCTTTAATCTGTTCTTTAAAAGCTTTTTCATCTTGACTTTTAAGTAGCTTTTTAAAGCTATCGGCTGTTTCCTTGTTGTTAGCCAGTTGAGAAGTCACTGCTTCCACATCGCTCATCAAAGATTGCAGTTGATCTTGTGCCGCTTGTGTTTCTTTGCGGTTGACCATTGTAAATTCATCGATACGCGGATCTTCTTTTACCTCAATCATTTGCTCACTGGTCATTTCTCCATAATGCAATACCGCTCTATAAGTTCCAGGGAGCACCTCTTTGCCGCCTGGTTCTCTTTTAGAATCTCTTACCGTTCGCGATGGATAATCAATTCCTTTTTCGTCCAGCCTCCACGTCCAAGTGTTGATTCCTTTTTCCTTTGGCGCCTTATCAGATAATGTTCTGATCAATTGGTCTCCTTTATAGATTTTTAAGAAAAGAGAATCAGATTTGATGGTATCTGTTTTGGCTTTCAAGTCTTTGTCAAAAAAGTATTTAAATTGTCCATTTGGGCTGCTGCGATTTTCTCCATGAAACATAGCATCTGCACCAAATCTGCTTCCTGTAGGCTGCTGATATCGGGCAAAATAGGCAGTAGGTGGCTCGTATAACTCGATGGCTTTTCTTTGTTTCGCTTTCGCGAAAGCGGTAAAAGGCTCCAAATCATCTAACACCCAAGCAGCTCTTCCAAAAGTTCCAATAATCAAATCGTCCTCACGTGGATGTATCACTAAGTCTTTTACAGAAACCGTTGGGAATCCGTTGGTGTATTTGGTCCAATTATCTCCAGCATCTATACTTACATAAAGGCCATCGTCAGTTCCAAGAAACATCAGGTTGTTTTCTTCTGGATGTTCAATAATACTAAGCGCATAACTGATCACGTCGTCTTGGTCTACGATACGTGTCCAACTCTTACCGTAGTTGGTTGTGCGGTAGGCATAAGGCTCAAAGTTGAACCTGCGGTAGTCGTTAGCCACTAGTAAAGCGTGACCTTTTTTAGTTTTGGAAGCTTTCAATTGAGTAATCCAGCTTCCCTTAGGTAAGCCTTTTAAGCCTTTAGTAATATCCTCCCAGTCAGCGCCACCGTTTTTAGTAATATGTACCAAGCCGTCGTCAGAGGCTGCGTACAACACATCTTTTTCTACGGCACTAGGTTCGATAACAAGAATGGTCGTGTGATTTTCAGCACCTGTAGCATCCATGGTCAGTCCACCAGATTCAGATTGTTTTTGTTTTTCAGGATCGTTAGTGGTCAAGTCTGGAGAAATCACTTTCCAAGTCAATCCTTTGTCTGTTGATTTATGTACCAACTGACTTCCAAAATACAAAGTTGAAGTATCAAAAGGATCCATTTGGATCGCTGCATTCCAATTGAAACGCAGTTCTACATCAGCATCTGGATGCGTGGGTTGTACACTGTAGTTATTACCAGTTTGCCAGTCATAGCGTTGTACCGAGCCTTGCTGACTCATAGAATAACCAAATCGGTTGTTATCAGGGTCTGGGATGACGTCAAATCCATCGCCAAAACTAATCTCCTGCCAGTAACTGTTTCTTATTCCTTGGGCTCTCCATACATAAGCAGGACCGCGCCAGCTTCCATTATCTTGCATACCACCATAAACGTTATAAGGTGTTTCCATATCTACATTTATATGGTAAAATTGGGCAACAGGCAGGTTGCCTATAAACCTCCAAGTCTTTCCACGATCACGAGTAATGTTTAAACCACCATCGTTACCATCGATCATGAATTTCCCATTTTTAGGGTGTATGTACCAAGCATGATGATCTGGGTGAACACCATTGTTTGCTCCGTAAGCAGGCATGAGTTGTGTAAAATTCTTACCGCCATCATCAGAAACGTTGATGTAAGTAAATACGGAATAGAGGCGATTTTCATTCTGAGAGTCTACATAAATCTCTGAGTAATAAAAAGGTCTGTTACCGATCCCACTTTTATCATTTATTTTGTCCCACTTGAATCCGCCATCCGTAGATTTATACAAGGCATTTTTCTTTGCTTCTACCAGTGCATAGATGACTTTAGGATTGCTGGGTGCAATAGCAATTCCTATACGTCCTAACTCTCCTTCAGGTAATCCTTCTTTATCGGTTACTTTTTTCCATTTTTCTCCACCGTCATAAGTAATGTACATTCCTGAACCTTCACCACCAGATTTAAAAAACCACGGGTCGCGTTTGTGTTCCCACATCGCTGCAATGAGTTTATTAGGATTTTCAGGATCCATCACAAGATCTGCCGCACCAGACTTATCGTTGGTGTATAATATTTTCTTCCATGTTTTACCGCCATCAGTGGTTTTAAAAACACCTCGTTCTGGATGAACTCCCCATGGAGAGCCTATAGCTGCTGCGTAGACGATATCTGGATTGGTAGGGTCTATGATCACACGATGTATATTGCGTGTTTTTTCTAGTCCCATCAATTTCCAGTTTTTACCACCATCAAGAGATTTATAGATTCCGGCGCCACCATTTAATGAATTACGAGGATTTCCTTCTCCGGTCCCTACCCAGATCACGCTAGGATTAGACTGCTGCACAGCTACTGCGCCTACAGATGCAGTGGCTTCTTTTTCAAAAATAGGTTCCCAAGTGATTCCACCATTTTGAGAGTTCCACAATCCACCACTGGCAGTACCAGCATAAATAATTTCTGGATTATCATGAACCACATCGATAGAAGTAACACGTCCAGACATACCTCCGGGGCCTATATTTCTAGGTTCTAAGTTTTTGACTAATTCAAGATCTAGTTTTTGGGAGAATGCTTGTGCAGAAATAAAGCACAAGGCAAAGAGAAAAATATGTTTCATATTAGTTTTTGTTGAAGCCTTAAATATAAAACCTAAAACTGAAACCTTGAAGGTTTTAGTAGTTTGTTAGGATTATTTAGTTGAACACGGAACTACATAAATCAAAAACATCCATCATTATTCTCCAGGGTAGGCAATTCATTGCTATATCTAGCCCATAATTTAATTAGAGTTTTATTTCTAAAATCACACTGCTGATCCAATTAGAATAATGGAGGCTTTATTTTCAAAACGTATTGTTTATACCACTTGAGTATGTATAAATCAATTGGTTAACAACGGAAGATGATGGTGAATTTGCAAAGTATAATTTTCTTAGAAGTATATGCGCTAAGCAAAGCAGTTATCCATGGAGCTGTGGTAGCTTTAAGATCAATTATGAACTTCCTTTAGTATAGGCTCCAATACTTCCCAAACTGTTTGAGCGACTATTTGATGACCTTGAACTGTTGGGTGTATGCCGTCACTCTGATTGAGTGCTGCAATTCCGGCAACATCTTTTAAGATGAATGGAATAAAGGTCAGGTTATTAGCTTTAGCTATTTGAACGTAGAGTTCTCTAAATTCAGTGGTGTACTCTTGTCCCATGTTGGGTGGCAGTTGCATGCCAGCGAGAATAATCTTAGTACTAGGGCTTTTTTTCTCCACCGTATTTATGATCGCCTGAAGATTAGTACGTGTTTCAGATAAAGGGACTCCACGTAAACCATCATTTGCTCCAAGTTCCAAGAGAAAAATATCAATATCTTGATTCAATACCCAGTCAATTCGGCTTTTACCGCCTGCCGTTGTTTCTCCACTTAGGCCTGAATTAACGACGGTATAATTTAAATTCAACGAATCAATTTTTTCTTGTAATACAGCTGGAAAAGCATCATTGTTATCCTCTAATCCATAGCCAGCTGTAATACTATCTCCAAAGCACAAAATGGTTCCCGTATTATTCTCTGATGCCTCAACGAGTTGGGAGGGTTGAGTTTGTTGTGTTGCTGTTTCTTCTACTGAGGTATTTTTATTTTTATCATTTCCACAACTCAAGATAATAACCAAAGGAATAATATAACAAAGCCTTAAGAGTTTCTGCATAGCTGAAGTTGGTAAATTTAGATTCAATTGTTTACTTTGACCCTTTGACATAAGTTGTCATTTTAATTAAAATTTATATGCCAAAGATATTGAAGATTACTGGGTTAGGAAAGACTTATTCCAGTGGTCATAAAGAATTAACGGTACTGCAAAATATCTCTTTTGAGGTAGAAAAAGGACAAAGCTTTTCTATTGTAGGACCTTCAGGAAGTGGAAAAACAACCTTGTTGGGCTTGTGTGCAGGGCTAGATAATCCAAATACAGGAAGTGTGGAGTTATGTGGTCAAGATTTAAGTCATTTAAATGAAGACCAAAGGGCTCAGTTACGCAATAAGGAAGTGGGTTTTATTTTTCAGAACTTTCAATTATTGCCCACCCTTACCGCTTTAGAAAATGTGAGTGTTCCCTTAGAGCTACAAGGGGATAAAGCCGCAACCAAAAAGAGTATGGCTTTATTAGAGAAAGTGGGCTTAGCTGACCGTTCAGATCATTATCCTTCTCAACTATCAGGTGGAGAACAGCAACGTGTAGCTTTAGCCAGAGCTTTTGCTAATGCACCTTCTATTCTATTTGCAGATGAGCCTACAGGAAACTTGGATGAAGAAACAGGAGAAAAAGTAATCCAACTATTATTTGATTTAAATAAAGAAGCTGGAACAACGCTAGTGATTATCTCGCATGATTTAGAATTAGCCAACCGAACCCAGCAGATATTGTGTCTGAAAGGCGGTCAAATTTTAACCAATCAACGCACAGAAGTGCTGTAAATTCATTACCTCTTCTTATGAATCAAAATACAAAATGGCTATTTAAAATGGCATGGCGTGATGCCAAAGCGAGTAGAGTGCGCCTGCTTTTATTTATGGCATCTATCATTTTAGGTATAGGAGCAGTAGTTTCCATACAATTATTCAGTACCAATCTTAAAGACAATATTCAGCTCCAGTCTAAAGCTTTAATGGGTGCCGATTACATTATCGATAGTAGGAAACAGCCTACGGAGCGTGCGCAAGCCATCATAGACTCCCTAAAGCCAGATGCATCTGAAGTCAACTTTGTGTCCATGATTGCCTTTCCTAAAAGTGGGGGCACCAAACTGGTAAAAGTGCGTGCTTTAAAAGGAGATTTTCCTTTTTATGGCACCATAGATACGGAGCCAGCTTCAGCGGCAAGTACGTACCAAAATAACGGAGGTGCATTAGTCGATGCGACTTTAATGCTTCAGTTTGACATCAAACCTGGAGATTCTATAAAAGTGGGCCAACTTACCCTTCCTATTGCAGGGGCTTTAAAGGCCATTCCAGGGTCTACGGCTATTTCAACTTCTGTAGCTCCCCCAGTGATCATCCCGAATAGGTTTGTGGAAAGCACAGAACTCCTGCAATTTGGCAGTCGCAAGGAATATCAATTCTTTTACAAAGCTTCAGATACGTTAAATTTAAGTCAGTTTGAGAAGAAAATCGATCCCATGCTGGATGCAGAAAATTCAGATTTAGACACGCATACCAGTACTAGTGAACGTTTGGGAAGGAGTTATGAAAACGTAGGCAAATTCTTGTTTCTAGCAGCCTTTATTGCATTGCTTTTAGGCTGTATAGGTATTGCTAGTTCTGTTCATATTTATATCAAAGAAAAGCTGAGATCTATAGCTGTTTTAAAATGTATGGGGGCATCTAGAAGGCAAAGCTTTCTTATTTTCCTTATTCAAATAGCAGGGATTGGGGTAGCTGGTGGTTTGGTAGGGTCGCTTATAGGTGTGGGACTACAGGTTTTATTTCCTTATATTTTACAAGAGTTCCTTCCGTTTACCGTTGAAATAAGTATCTCCTTACAACCCATACTTATAGGTGTTTTTCTAGGGTTGTTGATGTCGGTATTATTTGCGCTTTTACCATTGATTAGAACTTGGTATGTCTCGCCCTTAGAAGTGTTACGTGTTAATGAACAAGCTTCTCAAGGGCCTTTAAAAGTGCGATTTTTTGTATTTGCAGCTATACTAGTATTTCTGTTTTTATTTTCATTCTGGTTGCTCGAGGATGCGATTTATGCCTTAAGTTTTGTAGGTGCTACGCTATTTACGTTTGCTGTTTTAGCCGGGACTGCTTTGTTGTGCATGCAACTCATAAGAACTTACTTTCCAATAAGTTGGGGATTTACCTCACGTCAAAGTCTTTTAAACTTATTTAGGCCAAATAATCAGACGGTCGTATTAGTGGTGGCTATTGGTTTAGGGACCTTTTTGATCAGCACCTTATATTTTACGAAAGATATTTTATTAGCAAAAACAGATATAGAGCAGTCGGTAGAAAACACCAATATGATCATTTTAGATGTGCAAACGGATCAACGGGATGCTGTTGAACAGCTACTTGTCCGTAATGATCTGCCTGTTCTTGACAACATTCCGTTGGTAACCATGCGTATGCACCAACTGAAAGGTCAGTTGATAAATGAGATTCGTCAGGATTCAACACGCCAAGTTCGTGGTTGGATTTTAAATCACGAGTTCAGAACTACCTATCGAGATACCTTGATTGCTTCAGAAGAGATTATAGAAGGGCAGTGGATCCCAGAGTTGAAGCCTGGGGAGCCTGTGGAGATTTCTATTTCTGATAACCTTGCTTCAGATGCTAAAGTAGGCATTGGCGATACCATTGTTTTTAACGTGCAAGGTGTGCTTATGGAAACAACGGTAGGCAGTATTCGCAAAGTAGACTGGGGACAAATCCAACTTAATTTTAGTATTGTATTTCCCAAGGGCGTTTTAGAGAAAGCCCCTCAGTTCAATGTGATCACCACAGCGGTGCCTGATGAAGAAGCTTCAGCACAAATACAGCGAGATTTAGTGGCTCAATTCCCCAATCTGTCAGTGATAGATTTACGACAGGTGTATACCCTTTTGGAAGATATTCTGGATAAGATTTCTTGGATCATCAACTTTATGGCTTTCTTTAGTATTCTTACAGGCATTATTGTTTTGATAGGTTCTGTAAGAACGAGCAAATACCAGCGGATTAAGGAAAGTGTCTTACTGCGAACCTTAGGTGCAAAAAACACTCAGATTTTGAAAATCACCGCTTTGGAATATGTGTTTTTAGGACTGCTAGGAAGTTTAGTTGGTATCTTGTTGGCTTTGGTAAGCAGCCTCTGTTTAGCGCTATTCGTTTTTAAAGAACCCTTTGTACCATCCTTGATTCCGTTTTTAGTCTTTTTACCAGGTATTACGCTTTTGGTTTTAATGATTGGTTTAAGCAATATTCAAACTGTTCTGCGCAGTTCACCTTTGGAGGTGCTGCGAAGAGAAGGCTAATGTTGGTTTATTATAAGTATGGTGAAGGTTGAATTTGTCAGAGTAAAAATTTATCTATGAACAGATGAATCCATACTAAGAATACATTTAGAATAAAGGTCGGCTAGAGAGAAGTCAAACAAGCTTAAAAATGTAGTTAATAGATTTATGCTTCTATCATGTAAATAAAATTAACAATAATTAGTCAGCTATAAATTTTTTAAATGCGGGATCTGTTAGTTTAATTTCTAATATTAGTTGATCACTTTCTGCTTTTAGGTCTAAATTATTATTGATAAGGTCTAAAGCAACTAGCGGATTTGACTCATTATATTTAATTAAAACCTTACCATCCGGATAAAAAACGGCTATCGATCCTTCAATAAATTGAAATTCAAATAAATTTTTCCTCAATCTGTCCAAATAATCGTAAGAAGCGACTTTAGGAAAAATCGTAGAATCTATTTCCCCAACCAAAATAAAGTTAATATTCTCTTGTCTTTTAATTTTTCTCTCTAACTTTTTTACCTTTTTGTAAAAAGCTTCTTCACCTCTAATGCTTTGATTAAAACTTTTAAAATGAACAATTACAGTATCTTTAGCTTTAAGTTCTACATCAGAAATATCACTGAGGTAACTGTAAAAACTTTCTTTTGGACCAAAATTAATTGTCTTTTTCTGTAGTATAGGTACTGATAATTTATAAAATGTAGAATCATTAACAGCAACATATTTAGTAAAGCTTTTCTCAAATTCTTCCAATTCAGAATTTTTCGTTGTCCAATTAGAATTCACTTCTATAATAGGAATATCATCCAATTCTTTATTTAAGATATATGATTTCGCTCTATTATGGCTCATGTGATCACAAACAAAACAAGCATCAAAACTAAAAATTGTTTTTTTTGATATCCATATATATGAGGAGACAGTGTCGTCCACATTAAATCTCGATTTAAAATAGCCTGATTGATCAATATAAATTCCAATATTATTTGATGGGATATTGGTCTTTTGATCTGATATGATTAAAATGTTACCTAATTTATCTTCAACATCTCTGGTAAAGGAAGCATAATTGTTGTTGTACCATTGTTGAGATCTTAAAATTTCATCTCGTATCACTATGGCAGTATTATAATCTGACTGAAATAATATCAGTAAAGGCTCTTCTTGATTGTAGTCGTTTCCAGTAAGTGAATTAATCTTTTCGATCTCACTTATATACTCATAGTTTTCAAAATATTGTCTTTCAACTTTATCACCTGACCTTTTACTTTTATTCCTTTTATTACTTTTAACTTTACCACCTAATCCAACAGCGCCATTTCTTGGAGGTTTTTTGTATCTTCTATCTAATGCTTCTTGTTTGTACATTCTGTTATAGTCATTTTCATTGAGTTTACCCACAGGATATTGGCTATAAGCTGAACAAAAAACAAAAAAGAAAGTGATCTGAACTATTATGTTAGTTTGCTTTACAAGACGATTAACTTTGTTCATTTGATATATTTTGGAAGTCTTTCCAAATTTAAAAAAAGTTTTGTTTAAAATATTATGGAAACTATGTTTTTCATTAAGATAGCTTTATGAAGTTAGGTCATATCCTAGTTTATTAATTATAGTTATAAAGCGTTGTCTTTAATTTGTTACTTAATTTGAAACAGATTTTTAAATTAAGGCATTTATTTCATAGAGTCAAGTATATTAATTTGGTTATTTGGTCTAAATAAATCAACTTCTAATTCTTCCTCCACGGCGGATTTTTTCGATTTTCGCCTGCTTGATAAAGAACAAGATGATTTCCGTCTGGATCAACTAAATGCGCTGCAACCCACAACCAAGACTGATCAATTGGATCTTTCTTAAACGAGACTTCTTTAGTTTTTAGATAAGCAAGCTTTAAATCCAGGTCATCACATTCAAAAAGACGTTGATTTTAGTTCGTTCGGGCAGTTTTTTTACTACATAAAGACTTAGAGTAGCATCAGCATCTGCTAGCTCTAGCCTGGCATACGCCTCATGTGTAGGAACAATCAACTCTAGTCCTAATAATTCATAAAAGACAATGGCCTTAGGAATATCAAGAACTGGAAGTGTAATTTGATTGAGGTTCATGAAATGTTAATTAGATAACTCTTTCCACATCTGGTTGCCAAAGGGTTCTAGTTCATTACTCCCAATAATCTCATCATAAGAAACAGTAGGTAAAGAAGAACGAGAAGAACGACCGTTCAATAGAATATCTTCTAGGCAACGCGCTAAGAGAGGTTCATTCATATCTCCTAGAATACCTAAGTTCTCAAAATCTTCATTTTGAGCAATATCAGGAACTAACCCATCAAAATAGTCGGTATTTCCAACCGAGTTTAAACTTTTAAGCACTAGTGGCTGCATCGCATAACGGTGTGCAGGATTTGCTCCAGATCTTCTAAAGTCTGGGCTATCGTACAAGGTAATGCTCGCCTGGAATTTTCCTGCGGTATCGTCACCTACTTGCACCACATTGATATAAGGATCTAGCGAATTGATCACTAATTCACTGGCGCTGGCACTACTGCCTGTAGTGATGATATGCACCTTGTTAAGATCAAGCGTACTTAATGTTGTGCCAGAATTGGTTTGGTTTTTAAATAAATTCACTAATCGTTCTGGAGTACTTGCTTGTAATTGTGCCTGTATATCTGGATTCCATTCTTCGGTGGAGTATACATCGGTAATAGGATTTCCAGAAATTAAACTCCCTAAAATGATAGCGGTATTTACAGAACCACCTCCATTGTACCTTAAGTCCAATACCAAATGAGTCACTCCTTGCGCTCTAAAGTCTGCAAAAACGCCATTCAACTGCTCATCAAACTGTGACAAGAAACCAGTGTACATCAAATAACCGATTTTCTGAGTTCCTTGATCGATGACTTCAGTAACTAGAATAGGATTTTCTTGTACGACTTCTTTAGTAAGAGTGATTTCTAATCCGTTAGAGGTGGTTACTCCTGCATTAAGGTCTGCAAGACCTATGGTATAAGTGTTTTGAGCAAGAAGCGCGTTAAAGTTATCTCTAGATATACGTATGCCGTCAATCGAGTTAAAGATCATACCTCGTTCTACGTTTTCTCTTTCAGCACTGGTATTGGGTTGTACATAACGCACATAACCAAAAACATCAGTGGCACTTCCAGTTTCTGCTACGAGACCAAATTTCATCCCGTTGTTCAGGGTGTTTCCAGCTAGAATATTCTCTAAAGCTACATAATCATCAAAAATAACGCTGAAACGGTCTGTTCTTGGTCGATCAAATACGAGCGATTCAAAAAAGCCTTCAGGAGAATCAAATTGGGAATGATAAGCTTCGAGCTCTTCTAGGTTGGCAAACCTATCGTTTGCCAGCACATCTACATCAGCTTTATAAAGGTAAAAAGCATTCATACCTCTATAGATAAAGTTGTTGATTTCACTTTTACCAGCAAATACATCATCATTATCTTTGAAGCAGCTGGAAAGAGTAGTAACTGCAATTAGGCCAACTAAGGTATACTTAAAAAACGTATTCATTTTCATGCTTATTTTGAAGTAAAAATAGGGAAAAGGCATTAGAAAATAGTTTTGAAATTGTGATAGGTTAATAATCAAGAACTATCACAAGGGATTCTGCTCTATAATGGGTTGACATGTGTAATGAATAAACTTTATTAAATTACCAGCTATTCTATCTCTATCTCTATCTCTATCTCTAGACCTTCTCGGTTGACGTCCTTGAGGTATAGAGAATGAAAGCGAATGGTAAAAAAAAACATATTCTTGTAACAATTAAAAAGCATACTCGTCATAAAAGTATAACCAAGTAAATGAAACAAAAAACGTTTGTAAAGACCTTCCAAGAGGTACAGCATAAGATGTACTTTCTGTCCAAGCGATTGCTCACTTCTCATGAGGAAGCCGCAGATGCGGTGCAAGAAGTTATGGCGAGACTTTGGGAAAAGCGTTTCCAACTCGATGAGGTTAGAAATAAGGAAGCTTACGCCATGCAAATGGTTAAAAATTATTCCTTAGACCGATTGAAAAGTAAACAAGCAAGTCATTTAAAAATAGTTCATAGTAACTATGATAGTGAAGAGAGAAATATAGAAGGTGAGTTAGAAAGACTCGGTCAAATAAAGCTGGTACAGAACATGATTAATGAACTGCCAGAACAATATAAGATGATTGTTCAGCTAAGAGATATACAGGGATATGATTTTGAAGCTATAGAAAATATAATGAATATGAAGGCGACAGCGGTAAGAGTAGGGCTGAGCAGAGCAAGAAAAATGCTTAAGGAAAAAATAGAAGAACAGTATAAAACAGAAATCGCATGAACGATTTATTAGAAAAATATTGGAACGGTGAGTCCACTCTGTTGGAAGAACAACAACTTAGAGACTATTTCAGCTCTGAGAAGGTGTCTACAGAGCATGAGGTATACCGCAGCTTGTTCAACACTTTTGAGTTAGAGCAGGGGATGAAAGAAGGTGATTTTGACGCTTTCGCGAAAGTGAAACAAAAACAATCCCTAGATAACCAATTCCAGAAAAGAACCTGGAAAGGACTCGCCGTAGCAGCAGGTTTCTCTCTACTTCTCGCAGTAGGAGCAGGCTACTATCAAGAGCAATACAAAACGCAGCCAGACTTAGGAACTTATGAAACTCCAGAAGAAGCTAGAGCAGCAGCATTAAATATGCTGGAGCTCGTAAGTGTCAAATTAAATAAAGGACGTAGCAATATGAAACCACTACAAACTTTAGATAATAAAACAGCTGCTGTTTTTAACCTTAAATAATAATCTCAATCACAATTTAATACAAGTCAACATGAAAAAATTAATCTTTACCCTAGTACTCGCAGTAATGGCAACCCCATTATTTGCTCAGGACGCATTTGAAAAGATGGGTTCCCTAAAAAACATTAAAGAAACTGTAGTAACCAAAGATGCCTTTGAACTACTCGCAGAGATGGATATGGATATCCAAGATAAAAATCTGAAAGCAGGTAAAGACCTGCTAGATAGTCTAAAAGACGCACGTTTTTATACGACCTCTAATCCAGATAGCGCTAAGAAAATGATCAGTATTGCAAATGCTTATGTAAAGAGCAAAGGTCTTGTCAAATTGATGAGTGTAAAAGAGGATGACCAAGACTTTGCATTCTATGTAAAAAAAGGCAACACGCCAAAGAAAATTCAAGCACTAGTAATGATTATTGATGAAACTATGAATACGTCTAACCCAGAGGCTATAGTGATGAAAATAACTGGAAATATCGATCTTGGTCAAATTTCTAAACTTACTAAGATGATGAATGTACCTGGGCAAAAACAGATTGAAGAAGCTACTCAAGAATAATCGTTTGCTTAATTAGTTCTCGTATTTTTAATCTTAAAAACCATTAATTATGAATAAGTTCATTTTAAAAATAGTCCTTTTAACACTGGGTGCAACTGTAGCACTTACCTCTTGTGACTCCGATCCAACGCTACAGAGCTATATAGTAGATAGTGTTGATAAAGAGGGGTTTATAAGCACTTCTATTCCTAAAACGATTCTAGGAATAGACGACAGCAAGCTTTCTGAAGAGGCACAAAAAGCCTATAATTCTGTCAGCAAAGTAAATGTGCTGGTATACCCTAAAACAGATGAGAATGCTGCTGTCTTTGAAAAAGAAAGTGCCCAACTCAACAATATTTTAAAGGGTAAAAAGTATAAAACTTTAATGACCCATAATCAAGATGGAATGAAGGCAAAATTCCTTTATCAAGGTGATAAAGATTCTATAGATGAAATTATTGTTTTTGGTACTTCAGATGACATGGGGATGGGTGTCGCTCGTATTTTAGGTAATGACATGAACCTTTCTGGAATGATGAAAATGATGAAGGAACTGGAAAAGGTAGATATGGATCCAGCAGGTATAAAAGGGATACTTGGGAATATGGGAATTGATACAAATAATAACGGAGACCTGGATGAAGGCGCGATGAAAGCAATGCTAGAATCAAAAGGAATTGACACCTCAAATATGCCAGTTCATAAGGAATAATTAGTTTCCTTTCACTTTATAAAATCTGTATCCTCTAGATACAGATTTTTTTGTGCGCTATGGGCTCATAAATTTTATAATATGCTTATGGAAACCTTATATTTGCACGCTTTCAAAAGAAGTCAAGTTCAGTTAAAACTTGTATTTTTTTTTGACAAAAAGAAAGCGGAATAATAATAAACAATTTTACACATGAAAGCTGGAATCGTAGGACTACCTAATGTAGGTAAATCAACTCTTTTTAACTGTTTATCAAATGCCAAAGCGCAAAGTGCCAACTTTCCGTTTTGTACCATAGAACCCAATGTAGGAGTAGTAAACGTGCCAGATGCACGTCTTAAGAAATTAGAAGAACTGGTTAATCCAGAGCGTGTGATGCCAGCAACGGTAGAGATCGTAGATATTGCAGGTCTTGTAAAAGGAGCGAGTAAAGGAGAAGGACTGGGGAATCAGTTTCTAGGGAACATACGTGAAACAGATGCGATTATTCACGTGTTGCGTTGTTTTGATAATGACAACATTATCCATGTAGATGGTCATGTAGATCCTATACGCGATAAGGAAACCATCGATATTGAATTGCAATTAAAAGATCTGGAAACCGTAGATAAAAAACTGGAAAAAGTAAAAAGAGCGGCCAGAACAGGTAATAAAGAAGCTATTAAAGAAGAGGAAGCTTTAGTAAAGATTAAAGCTGCTTTAGAGGCTGGTGTTTCTGTACGTGCAGTAGAACTGAGCGATGAGGTAAGAGCAGAGTTTGTAAAGCCATTGCAATTTATCACGGATAAGCCAGTGATGTATTTATGTAATGTAGATGATGAGTCTGCTGTTTCTGGAAATAAGTATGTAGATCTCGTTAGAGAAGCTGTAAAAGGTGAAAATGCTGAAGTTCTTGTACTTGCTGTAGGAACAGAAGCTGATATTACCGAATTAGAAGACTATGAAGAGCGTAAAGAATTTCTTGCAGACATGGGACTAGATGAGCCGGGAAGTGCAAAATTGATACGCAGTGCTTACCAGTTACTCAATCAGCAAACTTATTTTACGGCTGGTGTAAAAGAAGTAAGAGCATGGACTATTAATATAGGCTCTACAGCACCACAAGCTGCAGGAGTAATACATACTGACTTTGAAAAAGGATTTATACGTGCAGAGGTGATCAAATACGATACCTATGTAGAGTTTGGTTCTGAAGCAAAAGTAAAAGAAGCTGGAAAGCTTAAAGTAGAAGGAAAAGAATACATCGTACAGGATGGTGATGTGATGCACTTCTTATTTAACGTTTAAGTTGGGGTAGTAGGTATGTGGGATGAGGTTTCTACTTCGGCTCACTTAGGATGTCATGATAAATTTTAACCTCCTTTCTTTATTTAAGAAAGGAGGTTTTGTTTTCATTTATTAAAGCAAGACGGAGGAAGAGAGGTTTCTAATAAATAATAGTGCTACAGGTGCTGCATCTTCTGCGTTTTACTTAGATAGACCATATCAACACCAATAGGTGGTAGATGCATCTAACGAAGAGGTTTTAAACGGCATACTTCCTCTTCCTCAACCACATAAATACAAATCCAAAACCAGCGACCAAAAGCAACGGAAGAACCACATTGATCAATTGCCATTTGAATTTTTGATCAATTATTTTTTTAGAATCTAAGAAAGGTACTTTAATATCTTTGTTGCGCAGCTTGATAAGTCCGGTGTCGTCGAGCAGGTAGTTGACTGTATTCATTAAGAACTCTTTGTTGCCGTATAACTGTCCAGTTCTCATGTCGTAGCCTAGTTCTTGAGCTTGACCCCGATCTACTTGATTTTTAAGAATATCACCATCTGCTATTAACACTATAGCGGCATTTTTTCCTTGATCTAAGTTTCCTTTCAAGTTAACCGGTTTTACTCGGTTTTTATAAGCGCTGGTAAACGAGCCTTCGGCAAGCACAGCTAGAGGTAAATTGGATCGATTATAAGTTTCTGGATTGATTTCTTGACCTATCTCTGATAAGGAAACTAAAGCGGGTAGGGTCATTACTTGTGTTTTAGAAGAGGTGCTTAGTAGAATAGTTTTTTTAATTCCGTTCTTTAAAGTGTCTATGGTTCCTGTGTATTCAAACTTGACACCTTCTAGATTTTTAGTAATGAATTGAGCCGTTGCACTGGTGTCTAATGAAGACTTAGAAATAGGATAGTACGGCCACGCATAAGCTTCGTATTGTGTATTTCGACCTTGACCCGTCGCTAGTGCAATAGGTGCATGTTGTAAATCTTTTACGAGTCCATTGTTTAAACGCAATCCATATCTAAAAAGCATGTCGTCTAGATTCAGCTTTCTCGGTAATGGATATGCTTTTGCTTCTTGATTAGAAAGACTGTCGTTTTCCATAATTACAGGGTCAACTGCTAGAAGTAACTTCCCACCTTGCATCAGGTATTGATCTAGTATGTATTTCTTGGTCTCGCTGTAAGCTTCTGTAGGTTTTGGGTCCACCACTAGGTCAAATTTATTCAAAGACTCCAATACTTGTTGAGGTTGTATAGAGTCACTAGTCCTCACAAATTCGATCCCAAAAGGTGCTGCTCGATAATATTCTTGTATACTTTTAATAAAATCACCGATTTTTAAATCAGACAAGCTGCCGCTATCCCTTAGGAAAGCTACTGTTTTAGTCTTTTCTTGAGATGCTTTACGCAACCCATCAGCAAATTGATATTCCAATTGTTGTATACTAGAATTCACCCGTTCTTCAGCAGTAGCACGAGCTACCGTTTTTAGAAGCGGTACAGCAGTGGTTTTACCGTCGTAAAGAATCAATGCGTATGGAAAAATAGTAACCTTAGTACTTTTCCCTCCTTCTTGAACAGTAGCTACAGCCCCTTTTACACCGCTTTTGGCCAGTTGTGCTGTAATCTGTTCGGCTTCTTGTTGTGAAGCGTCATCAATAGGATTGATAAAATCATATTTTAAATTGGGGTGTATCGCTGCTAGTTCTTCTAGAAACTGACCTGTTTCCAACTTCAGTTTACGGAATTCCCCAGGCAACTCGCCATCTAGAAAAACATCTATCAGAATAGGCTTATAAGCTTGTTCCAGGACTTTTTCTGTTTCTTTGCTTACGGTATAACGGCTGTCCTTGGTAAGATCAAAACGCTGGTAAATAGATCCAGAGATTGCGTTCAACACAATTAACAGGATTAGGACCACGATAAAGCTGGTATAGTTTCTTTTCATGGTTATCGTTTTGAGAACATTAATTTCAGTGAAATTTCGCTTAAAGCGAAAAACAAAACAGCAACACTTAAAAAGTAGATCACATCACGAGTATCGATCACACCTCTAGCCATACTTTCATAGTGATATTTAAGTCCTAAGGAGGCTAGAAAATCACTGTCTGACAAATAACTAGAAAGTCCTTCAAAACCAAAATAAAGAATAAAACACAAAACGGCAGCCAGTAAAAAAGCGACCACTTGATTAGAAGTCACTGTGGAACTAAAAACACCTATAGCAGTGTAGCTCATAGCGAGTAAAATAGCACCGAGATAACTGCCAAATGTACTGCCGTAATCTAGGTTGTTTGTAGTCTCCCCTAATTGTCCCAAACTCCATACATAGAACAAGGTTGGGATCAAAGCAATGACGATTAAAACTAAGGAGGCAAAGTATTTACCAGCCACTAATTTTCTAGTGGAAATAGGTCTGGTCACTAACATTTCTAAGGTTCCTAAGTTGCGTTCTATCGTAAAGCTGCGCATGGTAATGGCGGGAATTAAAAACATAAATAACCAAGGAATGATCAGAAAGAAAGGCGCAAGATCTGCAAAGCCGTAATCTAATATATTGTATTCGCCTTTGAACACAAAAACAAATAAACTACTGATCATAAGGAAAATACCTATGACTAAGTAACCGGTTAGACTAGCGAAAAATCCGTTGAGTTCTTTGAGGAAAATGGCTTTCATAAAAGGCTGTGAATTTTTACAACCGAATTAGCTTGTGGTTTCTGATCAAACAGAGCTTTAGTTTGCGGCCATACTTCTTCAAATAACGCACTTTTTCTGTATTTATTTAAAGCGTCTTCATTTTCCCAATAACTATAGGTGTAAAAACGTTGTTCGTCATCCTTGTCTTGATACAATTCTAAAAAACTACAACCAGGTTGATTTCTTATTTGTTCCTTATAGGCGTCAAACATATTTTGAAACTTACCTACAGCAGTTTCTTTAAAATGCATATTTACAATTCGTACAATCATGATTCTTTAAATGTAATAATTACTGGTGCATTAATTTGCAATCCAAATAGAGTACTAGCGCTTCCTACGGTTAGCGGATTTGACTTATAAGTTGCTATTTCTATATAACCGGCACTGTTAAATATAACCAGGCCTTTTCCATCTACATCGCGCTTTTTTTCATCATCATCAAAGTTAATGATATCGCTGTAACGTTTGAAAATCTTATCAAATCGTTCATTACGAGCAGAGAGTTCAAATTTACGGCCCTTGCCTATTTGTTCAAAAATCTCTTTATTAATATTGGCGACAGAATTGCCATAATTATCAATGTAAATAACTTGGCCGTAAATAATGTTTTTAGTTTCAGATATTTTAGGGGTAACCCCAGATATGGCCCTGATACGGGAGATAGGTTTACCTATCACCTCTAGGGTTCCTCCGCGAGCTATGTGACAAGCGGTACTTACAAAAGCATCTAACGTGGTGAAATTTGAAGAGATCCTATCATGGATGTTGATCTCTACCAGTTTTTCTGGACGTAACTTATTCATGATCAAAGCCAGCACTCCATTATCGGCACAAATAAAAAAATGACCTTTTAACAAAACGGCTATATGAATGTTCTCAGGAGTATGCTCTGCATCTACTCCTATAATATGTATGGTACCGTCTGGAAAGGAGTGGTAGGCATTTTTAATAATGTAGGCGGCCTCAGCAATGTTGAAAGGGGTTACTTCGTGAGATATATCAACGATGTTTACGTTTTCTAATTCTTTATAAATAGCACCTTTTACCGCTCCTACGTAAGGGTCTTTCCAGCCAAAATCGGTTGTAAGGGTTATAATAGGCATAAAGGATTTTAAAATTGTTAATTAATTGATCGTTAAATTATCCTTTAGGAGCTCTATGGACTAATCATTTTTCTTAATTTTCAAGCAGTCTTTCACTGTAAGACAAAACTATAAAATTAAACATTTAATTACTTACTTAATTTAGCGCTTTTGAACGAACTTATCATCGACCTGTCAGAATCAAATCCAATAGAATTTTTTGGAGTAAAAAATAAAAATCTCGCCTTCTTAAAATCTCATTTTCCAAAACTAAAAATTGTCGCACGTGGTAGCACCATGAAAATTTATGGGGATGAAGAACAACTTGGAGAGTTTGATAAACGCATACAGATGATGTTGACGCACTTCGGTAAATACAACAAGATGGATGAAAATGTCATGGAACGCTTATTAACAAGTGATAAGAGCCATGAAGACATGGGTATGGGGCGTGATGATATTTTAGTTCATGGCAATTCTGGAATGTTAATTCGTCCCAAAACTCCCAACCAGCGTAAACTGGTGGAACTTACTAAGAAAAACGATATGGTTTTTGCAGTAGGTCCAGCAGGAACAGGTAAAACTTTTATAGGTGTAGCTCTTGCGGTAAAAGCCCTTAAGGAAAAACGTGTCAAGCGCATTATTATTACACGCCCAGCAGTAGAAGCTGGAGAGAACTTAGGGTTCCTTCCAGGAGATCTTAAAGAGAAATTAGATCCTTATATGCAGCCTATTTACGATGCATTGAGAGATATGATTCCTGCCGAACGACTTACGACCTATATTGAGAAAGGAACCATTCAAATTGCACCTCTTGCTTTTATGCGCGGTAGAACACTAGATCACGCTTATGTGATTCTAGATGAATCTCAAAATACGACTCATGCACAAATGAAGATGTTCTTGACACGTATGGGAAAAGATGCTAAATTTTTTATCACTGGAGACCCTGGGCAGATAGACTTACCACGTCGAGTAACTTCGGGGCTTAAGGAAGCTCTTTTAATTCTTAAAAATGTCGACGGAGTAGGTATGATGTACTTAGATGATAGTGATGTGGTGCGCCATAGACTGGTAAAAAAGGTTATCGAGGCGTATAAGGATATTGAGAACAGGAATTAACTTCATGTCATTCTTTGTTTAGTTTAGTCGCTAGTTGCTTTTAACTAATTCTGGAATTCTAATTTTTATTGTTTTGATGTGTCCGCTTTCGCGAAAGCGGAACTGTTGCTATTTTCTTCTTTAAAGCAATCATTTAAACCTTATAAGTTCTCCTGGTCAATAGATTATTACAAAGGTAGGATCTATATAAAATGGATCTTTTTTTCTGATAGGCATGTTAATGTTTTGAGAAATAGTTAATTCTCGTTTAATGTTTACATATTTTCGTTAAACAGTAAGTTAAAAAACACAATCATGAAGTCTATTATTTTTTTAGTTAGCGTAGTTGCCTCCTTATTTATACTACCATCTCAACCTGAAGCACAAGAATTTCAAGGTCAAGCGGTATATATATCAAAAACCAGGATGGATTTAGGTACTTGGGGCGCACGAATGAGTGAAGAACAAAAGAAACAAATGCAATCGCGTTTAAAGAACAGACTTGAGAAGACTTACGTATTAAACTTCAATAAAGAAGAATCTGTTTTTGACGAAAAAGAAAAGTTGGACGCTATATCAGGAGCGACTGATTCATGGGGAAATAACTTTGCCGCAGGAGAACAATACAAGAACGTTAAGAAAAATGAACTCATACAGAGCCAAGAGTTTTATGGTAAGCAATTTCTAGTAAAGGATAAGCTTGCGGCCATAGATTGGAAAATGGGCTCTGAAACAAAACAAATAGGAAAGTACATGTGTTTTAAAGCTACCGCGACTATTCCTAATACAGAGTTGACATGGTATTCCTTCTCATGGAATGAAATAACAAACAATGATCAAGAAAGTGAAGAACAGCCTGCAGCTACCGAAGGGGATACAGCAACTACGGAAATAATCGAAATAGAAGAAGTACCATCTACACTAGTAGAGGCATGGTATACGCTGCAAATACCAGTAGGTCACGGACCTGCAGAATACTGGGGACTTCCTGGGCTTATCTTAGAAGTAAGTGCAGGGGATACGACTATGTTATGTACAAAAATAGTACTGAATCCTCAAGAGAAGATAGAAATAGAAGCTCCTGATAAAGGAAAAGAAATTACTAAAGTATCTTACAAGAAGACCATTGTAGGTAAAATGATGGAAATGAGAAATAACAGAGGAAGAAGAAGAGGTTAAGAAAACAAACAAACAAAATCTTTTTTAGTCCCATTTCAAGAATTACCCATTATGAAGAAAATATGTTTTTTACTGCTTTTAACAGCAGCAAATTTTTCCTTTGCTCAAGTTAAATTGCAAGGAGTTGTTAGAGACAGTTTAAAACAACCACTAGAACTAGCTAGTATTGTAGCCTTCAATCAAGAAACTAAGGCATTAGAATCCTACGGAGTTACTAATGAACTAGGTAAGTACTCTTTATCTTTAAAAAAGAATATCACTTACAAGATACAAATCAGTTATGTAGCAATGAAAACGCTTGAAGAGTCTCTAGTGGTAAAAGAGGCTGATATGACAAAAGATTATACCTTATATGCAGAAAATTCTTTAGACGCTATTGAGCTTATTTATGAAATGCCCGTAACGATCAAAGGAGATACGGTCACCTACAATGCAGACTCTTTCCAAAATGGGTCAGAAAGGAAATTAGAAGATATTCTTGCTAACCTTCCAGGGGTGGAAATCAATGAAGATGGACAGATAGAAGTCGAGGGGAAAGTAGTGAATAAACTTATGGTCAACGGTAAAGATTTCTTTGACGGGGATACCAAATTAGCTTCAAAAAACATCCCTTCAAAAGCTGTTGATAAAATACAAGTACTGCGCAATTATTCAGAGGTAGGTCAATTAAGTGGCGTGTCTAATAATCAAGATAACATAGCGCTGAATATCAAGCTTAAAGAAGGAAAAGAAAACTTTTGGTTTGGTGATGTTACCGTGGGTGGTGGTAGCTCCCCGGATAAGGAACTCTATTTATTACAGCCTAAATTATTTTACTATACGCCTAAGTATAGTATCAACTTTATAGGTGATTTGAACAATACTGGAGAGCTGGCTTTAACGAGACGAGATATACGTAATTTTGGTGGTGGTTTTAGATCTCCTAGTAGGAGTAGTGGTACTGACATTAATTTAGGAGATAACAGTCTTAATTTTTTAACCAATCAAAATAATGCTGTTGAAATTGAAAATCAATTGGCATCGGCAAACTTTAGTTATGCGGTCAATCCAGCTTTGGATTTAAGTGGGTTTGTTATCTTTAATAGCAGCCAGATTGCCTCAAGAGAAACTAGTTTTGTTCAATATACTAATGAGGATTTAAATATCCCTGATGAGCTTACAGAACAAAACAACAACGAGCGTTCTAATCAAGGATTGGTCAAATTAAGCGCTTCTTACCAGCCTAATTTCAGCAATCAATTGGAGTATGATATTTTAGGTCGTATCTCCAACGATAGGCAGCGACAGAATTTGTTTTCTTCGGTAATTGGTGATACCAATCAAGCAGAAGAAGTTACTCCTTACAATATCAACCAAAGCCTTAAGTATTACTACACATTAGATGAAGACAATATTTTTTCATTAGAAGCACAGCACTTGCTTAAAAACGAAAACCCCTTTTACAACGCCATATTAGAGAATGATCCAAATGCAGCAGATGATCAGTATGACCCTACCGCAGCTGATTTGGGTTTTGATTCCAGTTTAGATACCTACAACATAGGGCAAAATAGACGTATCAAATCCAACCAACTGGATGCAAAATTAGATTACTTTCATATTTTGAATCCTAGAAGCAATTTGAATTTCACCTTAGGAACGATTCTGAGTAGTCAGGAATTTAACTCCAACCTATTTCAGTTTTTAAACGATGGAACAACTTTTAATCCTACGCCTACCATTAATAACGGACTTGCTGTAAACGACACACAGTATAATTTTACAGATGTTTATTTTGGCGCTCATTACCGATTGAAAACAGGGAAGTTCACTATTACACCTGGATTCTCTTTACACGCATATGGCAACAAGAATACTCAATTTGGTGCAACTTATAAAGATAACTTCTTAAGGTTGCTGCCAGATTTTGAAACCCGTATTCAATTCAAGAAAAGTGAATCTCTTACCTTAAGTTACGACATGCGTAATCAATTTACAGATGTAACGAGGCTTGCACAAGGTCTTGTTTTAAATAGTTTAAACAGCATACAATTTGGTGCACCAGACTTGCAAAATGCGTTGTCGCATAATGTCAACTTGATCTACAGTAGTTTTAATCTTTTTAATTATACGAATGTATTTGCAAGAGCCTCTTACTCTAATAATATAGACCAGATAAGAAGTGACAGTGATTTTCAAAGTGTTATTAGAACCAACACATTTTTAAACTCTGCTTTTGCAGATGAAAACGCGAACATTTCTGGACGTGTACAGCGTACTTTTGGTAAAATAAGAGCGAGCTTTAATGCGGGTCTTAATTACAGCAAGTTCAATCAATTTATACAGGAAGAGCGTTCTGTAAATGAAGGTTTTACACAATCTTATACACCTAGTATTCGCACCAATTTTAAAGTAGCTCCTAATGTCACTTTAAGGTACCGTTACAGTATTAATGATAACAATCAAGGTGGTCGTAAAACACAGTTTATTACTACATCTCCTTCTATAGATGTGGATGCTTATATCTGGAAGGCCGTAACTTTTAGAACCAACTATTCTTATACCAATCAAAATATAGGAAATGGACAATCTCAATCTTTCCAGAATTGGGACGCAAGACTTTCTTATAGAAAAGATAGAGATGCAAAATTTGAATATGAAATTAATGCGACCAACCTTCTGAATATTTCATCTCAGGTAACCAACAGAGTAAATGATATAGCTGTTTTTGCTTCTGAGACTTTTATACAACCACGTTTTGTGACTTTTAGAGTGGTTTACAGTTTGTAATATTTATATTTTCAGTCAGGTTGAATTGATTTAGTGGGACCGTTTTTTTATTAAATAGTAGCAACCTAATATTCGTTTGCACCTGGTATTTGCATCGATGAATTACAATTAGAACAGCCTCCAACAGCAGTGCTCATAGCTGGTAGATAACTTGAATAAAAAAAGAGTAATACATTCCACATATTCAATGAAATTGTAGAAATTTGCTTAACAATAAATTCGTTAAAATGCCAACACAACTTCCAGCAACTATTACTGATACTAATTTTAATTTTCCAGGTCAAAAGAGCCTTTACAAAGGAAAAGTAAGAGAAGTTTACAACATTAATGACGAGTTGTTAGTCATGATCGCCAGCGA
>TARA_R110000751_G_scaffold3930_3_pt1 | contig 59063 bp, 48 predicted proteins | sample TARA_R110000751 | Tara Oceans TARA_R110000751 (sample SAMEA4398001) | marine metagenome | biome: Polar Biome; feature: [MES] marine water layer (ENVO:01000295) within the mesopelagic zone...; material: water (ENVO:00002006), including particulate matter (ENVO:01000060) such as...... | reverse complement strand
GACCTATATCTCATTACGAAAAGTTTACTCTGACCCCAGATACTTCTGACCCCAGATACTTCCTCGGCGAACTCTTAAGCGAGTGCCTAACTATCATTGATAGCACACCAAACACATAGGTAAGGGAACATATACAAAGCCCCCATTCATTTTGTGATTCAAGATTTAAATTTGTGCTACACCCGATTAATCTCCAACCTGTTTCAATGTACCCACCAATCTAAATAGCCTAAATATGAAGTTATAGTTTTCACCGATTAGGATGATAGGAATTTACAATTAGACTTTATATTAGAAAAAACTAATATAAAGTTATCACATAAACAGGACGCAGAGCTGTCCTACTAAATCGAGGATAATAGTGATGAGTTGCGATACAAAACTTAAGCCAAGAAAATCCAAAATAGATACACAATCAAATGTCGAAACTAATATTAATCAGGAGAAAAAAACAATGAGTTCAACAATGGTTCGCAGTGAAATGCCAGAATTTGAAATGGAAGCATATGACTCAAGCACGGGTCATTACACAACGGTTTCTAGTAACGATTACAAAGATAAATGGGTAGCAATTTGTTTTTACCCTGCTGATTTCACCTTTGTTTGCCCAACTGAAATAGCTGCAATGAACGCAAAATATGACGACTTTCAGGAAATGGGTGTAGAAATCCTGCCTGTTTCTGTTGATTCAAAATTCTCTCATAAGCGCTTTGTAGAAACAGAGCCAGTTTTAGCTGGATTAAAGCTAACGATGGGTGCAGACACCACCCAAGAAGTTAGCCGTAAGTTTGGCATATTGGTCGAAGAAGAAGGCGTTGCGTTACGTGGCCGTTTTCTTTTTAATCCAGATGGTATTTGTGTTGCTCAAGAAGTTCAGGCTGATTCTGTAGGACGTAATGTAAATGAGTTTCTACGTCAAATTGAAGCTTGGCAATATGCAACTAAAACAGGAGAAGTTTGCCCTGCGGGTTGGAGACCAGGCAAGAAAACACTTCCTGTAAATACAGATGCCGAGAAAATGACTGGCCGCGTGGGTGATTATATTACTATAGAAGAAATATTGAGCTAAAAACCTTAATGTTAAAAAGCTGGGTTTACCCAGCTTTTTATTGGGTTTTTGTGAATAATATTTAACTTAAGCTTTCTTTAATTTAGTTAACTAAAAAAGCTTATAACTTGAACAGTAAACTATCGGGGATCAGAACAAAGTTAAATCATCCTGAGAATGTATTGATACTCCCACTGTAACAAAACGGTTTAACCTAGTCTTTTGTCGGAAACCCCTTATATAGATACCCACTGTAACAAAAATGATAAAACATAATTTAATCAATAAACTACAGAAAATAGCACCACGAAAAAACAGTGGCGAAGCCACCAACGCTTTTGTCGGCGAAGCCGATGCTTTTGATTTACCCTCGCATGTATGTTCGCCGGCTATCTGGTGAAGAACATAGTTTGGCGAGCGGCCTTTTTTGCCTACTTTTTTTGGCTGTTGACCATATTTACAGGATAAATATGGAACAGCTTTAGCTGGCCTGAAAGGTAAAGTGCAGGTCGCACTTTATAAAAAAAGTATGGTCGTTTGGCAAGGATGCCAATCGAAAAACTGCATGCGGACGCCGCACGGGATACAGGTAAGCGCAGCGCATTATGAACAAGGAGATTCCGGCCCAAAAGACTACCGGAATGACGGTTTGGGGTGTGGGGTGTGGGAGTAACAGTGTAAATCACAATGAAACCGCAAACTCACGATCCAACTCACTCACCCCCAACCCACTCTTCTTCGTCACCCTTAACTGAGTCGGAATACGTTCCTTCATCGCCTCAATATGACTTATTACCCCAATCATCTTGCCTGAGGCATTCAGGTTATCCAGCGCATCCAAAGCAATATCTAAAGTCTCTGCATCTAAGGTGCCAAAACCTTCATCTAAAAACAGCGAATCAATACTGGTTTTATGGCTGACCAAGTCAGACAACGCTAATGCTAAGGCAAGGCTCACTAAAAAACTTTCGCCGCCCGATAAGGTTTTGGTATCCCGCTCTACGTCACCTTGCCAGGTATCAAGCACGGTAAGCGCCAAGCCTTGTTCATCTTTGCGTTTAAGTAAATAACGGCCGTGGATGCGGTCGAGTTGTTTATTGGCAAGGTACACTAAATTATCTAGGGTGAGCCCTTGGGCAAAGCGGCGGAATTTGTCACCGCTGGCTGAGCCAATTAAACCGTGTAGGTAACTCATCTCATCGTAATCTTGTTTTTGTTGTTCTATTTGGTCGAGTAATGCTTGCTGCCGGCTTGATTCGTTTTGGTCGTTGGCAAGTTGACTGCTAATGCCGCCCCTGCGCTCTACTAGAGTGTCTTTTTCTGTTTGCACTAGTTGTAACTGTACTTGCACTTGGGCTTTGTTAGTTTGCGTCCACTCTGCGGCTTCTGGTAATTTTTCTAATTCTTTCAACTGCTTAGTTGATTGTTCTAACAAGGTTTGGGCGCGGTTTAACTGAGCATCCAAATGTTGCTTTAAATTTATTAGAGAGTTGCGCTGTTCTTCAGGAAGCAACGCGGCTTCAAACTCAGCTTGCTCAGCAAAAATGCTGGCCGCAAGGGATGTTTGCCATTTATCAGTTTGCTCTGTGAACAACTGGTTTAACTCAGTATGCTGTTCTGTCAGCGCCTTAATGGATGCAGACAAGTCATTATGCTGTTGCTCAAACGCTTTATGCTTAGTCAGGCAAAGCTGATAGTTTTGTTCGGCTTTTTGCAGCTGACTATTTAGCTCGTCCCGAGCTTGCGCCACACTTTGTTGACCAAATAATTGCTGTCGTTGATGGGTCTTTTCAGCTAATTCTGTTTCGAATTTTTCCAGTGCTGCTTGTTCGACAGCTAATTGTGAATTCATGGTTTGCAACAACCCTTCCACTGCAGACTTTTCCGCTCTTTTACCCGCAAGTTGCTCACTTAGTTGCTCTTTTTCACGGATTTTATGTTGATACGCTTGTACATCTTGTTTTTTGTTTTGTAACCAATGTTTGAGGTCGGTTTCGGCTGTTATTTTATAACCGAGGGCGGCAATATTATTCACCAAAGCGGTGTGATGCTGTTGTGCTGTGTCCACTAAGTTTTGATATTCTTGACTGGCGCTGTGATGATTTTGTTGCAAAGACGCGTGGCTTTGCTCTAGCAGTGTTAATTGGTGACTAACTTGGTCACTGTCGCGTTGGGTAATGTTAAGGGTTTCTTTTTTGCTTTGGATCGCTTTGTCTAACTGACTCAGGTTTCTTAATTGCTTAGACAGGTTTTCAAGTTGTGCCTTTTGTTCTTGTTCATAGGCTTGTAATTTTTGCTGGTCGCTTATGTCACAGTCCCAATGCAACTTTGCCACTGTTGCTTGCCATTGCTGGCTAAGTTCTGCTTTTATTTCTGTATTTTCTGTCAGTTGGGCCTGCCATTGTTTGATTTTATCGCTAAGGCTGTCGAGCTTTTCGCGCACAGCTTTACCGTCTTGTTCTAATTGATTTAGGCGTCGCTCTGCTTGTTGTTTTCTGGCCACAGTTTGTGGGATATCAATGCTCATGTCTGCGGATAGAGGATGCTCAGTGGCGCCACATAAAGGGCACGCTTCTTCCTCTTTCAGCAATTGCCGATACTGGGCCAATTGTTCTTCTTGGCTAACTAATTGTTGTAGATCTTGGCACTGCTGACTTTGTTCTTGGTAATCTTTAGCTAAGGCACTACGCTGCGCAGTTAATTCAGCAACTTGGGTTTGGCTGTTTTGCAGTTCGTTTTGACTGGTGGCTTGGTCTTTGTTCAATTGCAAAAAACGCCGCTGAATATCCTGTGTTTTATGTACCTCTGGCCAAAGGTGGTTAACGTTAGCTAAGTGATTTTCAAGTGCAGTGCTGTCTGAGTTGGCTGTTAAAGCCTGATACTCTGCCTGTTTTTCTGCCAGTGCCTGCTGCTGGCGCTGCAAATCTGCCGCCAGCTTTTGCCCTTGAATTTGCAACTGTTCACGGTTTTTGTTGTGTTCAGTGAGCTGGCTTGCAAATCCTTGATTTTGTTTTTGTAAGGCAACTGCCGTTAGTTGATCTTTTTCAAGCTGGGCCAGTGACCCATTCCACCCACTAAGTTGTTCACCCGCTGCGCTATCAGCCACTTGTGCCGTCAGATAGTCTTGGGTCAGCTTATGCTGCTGCTCTAGTTGCGTTAAGGCTGTGCTTAACTCTTGATGTTGAGTGTGCGACTCGCGCTGTTGTTGCTGCAATTGACTAAGGTATGTGCGTTTATCTTGCTGTTTTTCGCACAAGGTGCTGATTTGGGTGTCCAAGGGGATCACCTGGCTGGTGATCAAGGCTTCCTGAGCTTGCTGATTTTGTTTAGTTTGTTTTAAAAATGCGTCAGCCTCGGCCAAGGTTTTAGTTGCTTGGGCTAGCTGCTCAGCTACCACCTTTTGCTGGCTTTGTTGTGCCGTCAAATTTTGATGGGTTTTAGTGCAAGTGGCAGTGATGTCAGTCAAGCGCTCCCAACTTGGGCGCAGGCGTTCAGCCGGTTGGCTTTTTTCCAGTAAGGTTAAATTGGCTTGTTCATCGGTAATGGCCTGTGTGGCATCACGGTTTTGGAGTGTGGCCGCTTGTTGGTCTTGTTCGGCCCTAAGCTTTTTATCCCACCAGTTAATATGTTGGGTATGAGCATGGATCTGCTGCTCGATGGTGCTTTGCTTGTGTTGCAACTGCTCAAGTTCGTCTTGCAGTCCTTGTTTTTGCTCTGGGCTAAGCAATTGAAAGGTGTTCGCCCCCACCTGCAATTCACTGAGTTTTTGTTTGGCCAGACTGTGGTGTTCATGCACTTTAATGGAAATCTGGCCGTAGATTTCAGTACCGGTTAATTCTTCAAGCAATTCGGCTCTTTGAGTTTCAGCAGCATTTAAAAACGCCGCAAAATCCCCTTGGGATAACATCATAGACTTAGTAAAACGGCCAAAATCTAAGCCAGTTAAGACTTCAATTTCGTCGCTTTTTTGCCTAATTTGGGTAGCCAGCACTTTGCCTGTGGCCACTTCTGCCAGCTCTGCGTCGGCAGGTTGTAAGTTGCCATCCACATTACCCCGTGAACGGCGCATACTCCAAAACGCCCGATAAGCGGTGCCTTTTACTTCAAACTCCACCTCGGCTAAACACTCGGCTGTGCCGCGTGTCATGATTTCGTTTGAGGAGTTAGTGATTTGACCCAGCCTTGGCGTTTGATGATATAGCGCCAAACAGATGGCATCGAGTAAAGTGGTTTTACCCGCACCTGTAGGGCCGGTAATAGCAAACAAACCATTTTCAGCAAAAGGCGTTTGGGTAAAATCGACTTTCCATTCACCTTTGAGTGAGTTGAGGTTTTTTAATCGAATACTGAGGATCTTCATTCAGCGGTTCCCTGATGTACTACCTCTGACAGTATTTGGCTGAAGCGTTGTTTCACTTGCTTGAGTGTGGTTTGCTCTTCGTCAGTTTCAAAGGTTTCCATGGCTAAGCGTTTTTCAAATACCTCATCTGGGGTTAATTCGGCCAGAGTTTCACTTTGCATTTGACTCAATAACTGACGGCGCTGATTACGTGAACGCCTTAGCTGTAACACTTCAACATTCAATCCTTCGGTCATGGCTTGAATACGCTGTTGTAAATCAGATAAATAATCTTGGCTGTCCACCTCTAAGCACAACCAAGTGACTTGATCTGATTCGGGGTTGATCTCGAAGGACTTTAGCCGTTCTGCTATAGCCGCCAAGTCACCTTTGATGACTTGCATAGGTTGGAAAAGTGGAATATCTACAGGGGTGATACTGGTGAGCAGAGCGCCACTAAATTCCACCAGCATCACTTGTTTTTGGGAGCCTAGTTCATCAAAACTTAAAGGGATTGGTGAGCCGCAATAACGAATATGTTCAGACTTAGCGACTATCTGCGGTTTATGAATATGCCCCAACGCAATGTAGTCTGCTGGCGGGAAACCATCTGCAGCAAAGCCGTCTAAGGTGCCAATATAAATGTCACGTACGCTCTCAGATTGACTCACACCTAGCGCGGTTAAATGACCAGTGGCAATGATAGGCAAATCTAACCCGCTTTCTTGTCTTTTAGTCTCAGCAATTTGATAAAGGCTTTGGTAATGCTGCTTAATGGCGTCGCCCAATGCTTGGCGTTTTTGTAAGCCGGTGTCGCCTGCATGACTTTGCAATACATCTCTGGCGCGAATAAAAGGCACAGCGCATAAAATGGCGGCGGGTTGGCCTGATTTATCTGGGATAGTGAACACTTGTTGCTCTATAGCCAACCCGGTGCTGGCCACCACAATAGTATTTAAACACGCGAGGATTTGTTTGGATTCATTTAGTGTCGACACCGAGTCGTGATTGCCACCCAGTACCACCAACACACAGTTAAGCTTTTGTATGTCCACCACAAACTGATTATACATTTCACGGGCGTAACTGGGGGGTGTGCCAGTATCAAAAATATCACCAGCGATGATCACAGCGTCTATCTGCTCACTTTCTACCTGTTGCAATAGCCAGTTAATAAAGCCTTGATGCTCTTCTTTACGGCTTTTAGTGAAGAAACTTTGGCCAAGGTGCCAATCAGAGGTGTGCAGTATCTTCATTGTGACTCTTCCCAGACTTCAAAAATAGGTTATTTCGGTGCAACCTGTGCAAACTGACATTATACCCACGGTGCAGCGGATTATTGAAATAACAATTTCTGGAAAGATACGTTTATAAAATGGAAAACAACGCTAATTCAGCAGCTTAAAGCCGTCAATTAGCGCCACAATACCCTTTTTATTAGTTTAAGTGGCCGTAAAAACGGTGATTCTAGTAACCCAAATAAACCGAAGTAGCCAACAAAACTATGGCAATACCTATATAAATTAACCATAACGGGAAGATAAATTTCGCCCAATCAGACCAAGCTATTTTTGCCGTGGCTAAATAAGCCAACAAGGTACCCGAAGTGGGGGTCAATATATTGGTAATACCGTTGCCAAACAAAAACGCATTTAAGGTGGTTTGTGCCGACACACCCGATAATTGCCCTATTGGCCCCATAATAGGCATACTCACCGCAGCCTGTCCTGAAGTAGAAGGGATAAGAAAATCTAAGGTCAACTGAGAAAAAAACATGCCTACTGCCGACACCATTGGATTGTCATCGCCAATAGCAGAAACGAGCCCATGCACCACAGAATCAAGAATTTGCCCTTTTTCTAAGGTCACAGCTACGGCGGATGCAATGCCAATTAAAAAGCTAGCAAGTAAGACTTTTTTCATGCCGCTGACAAAGGCATTGGCGGCATTATTGGCCCCCATTCCACTCACTAATGCCAAGAGCATACAAATAGCAATATAGTAGGCCGACAACGCATGGTGTTTCCAATGCCATTGATTCGAAGCATACACTAAAAACCCAATACTTATGCCTAATGAGGCAAGCATTATGCTGTGGCGCAGCGATAATTTCTCGGCTGCGAAACTAATAGTCACGTCTTTCACATAACCACTTTTACGTACCATCAACAATACAAAAATGATGCCTACCAGCAAAAAAACCAAATAAAACAAAAAGCGAATTTCGGCGCCACTGAATATTTGTAGTCCAAGCAAGGGCTGTGCAATTGTCAGTGGCAAAGGGTTAGTCACAGAGGATAAATAGCCGGCTTTGACTGACACCGCAACGATAGAAAAACCTATCATGTTAGACATGCCTAAACGATTCGCCATAGCTACCATTATCGGTATCACCAACAGGTATTCAGAAGCCAACCCTAAAAAGGTACTACCTGCTGAAAACACCGTCATTAGCACTATCACTAGTACATAAATATTACCGTTAACCAAACTCAACAAACGCTCTAAACCCGCATCAATTGCACCCGACTTAGTTAAAATTCCAAATAGCCCTCCTATGATCAGCACCATAAAAATCAAGCCAGCGCCCCGCTCCAAACCTTCAGGTATTGAAAGCAGCATCCCCGCTAGGCTGACTGGCTTAGTGATATTTTGAACGGGATCAGGATCAACATTGAATAGATTTGAAATTGAACTGTCTTTTTGTAACGTTTGATAACTATTGGGAACAACAACTTTTCCTTGTCGTTGGTAACTACCGGAATCGATTATATAAGTTAAAAACATGGCAAAAACCAAAATACCCAGCAAGATAATGATGGGATTCATGCTTTTATGCTCTGGCGTTGCCTTAGGGGCAATCACCTCAGAGGAAGGATTATTTTGTGACATGTTTTTCTCTACGTTAGCGGGCTAAATTTTATTTTTTACATAGGCCGCAATTTTTGCGGAGACTAAAGTCAAGTCTGCTTGAAACTGACTAAAATTATCATTTGGCGTAAAATTCGTTTCATTCATATATAAATTACGATTCACTTCTATTTGCATACTATGTCGATTGTTTGCCACGTCTGCATAATGAGTCACTAAATATCCTCCTTTATAAGGCGTATTGCGCACTACACGATAGCCTAGGGCTACAAATGCATCTTCAACAACCTGCACAAAATCAGGCTCTGCACTAGTGCCATCATTGTCACCTAAAATAATGTCGGGCCTTAACAGTCCGCTGTCAATATTCATTCCATTGCCACGAGACTTCATTGAATGACAATCGATATGCCAAACACCGCCATGAATATCATGGAGCGTATCTAAGCGTTGCATCAACGCATTATGATAAGGGAAATAATAATGCTGCAATCGAAACTGTACTTGTGCTCGGCTCAGTTTATTGTCGTAAATTGGCATGTCTGGTAATGCCATTCTACGTATCAATCCCATGCCTCTGTCGCTGTAAGGGGTGGGTTGACAATGATCCCAGGGGTTATCAAGCAACAGTGGGTCGATGTCATTGGGCGCTCTGTTAAGATCAACATACATTCGTGAAATATTGGCAAGTAACAAATAGGCGTTATGGTTGACGACACCTTGCCAAAGATCGCCAACAAAAGCATCCCAACCTGTCATTAAATGTTGTTTCGCAACGCTACTCACAAAGTCATCAGGAAAAACATCACCACTATGTGGCGAATCAAACACTAAAGGTAACGCTTTAGTGTTATTGGGTGAAATAAGGGTATACGGCAAAATCATGCTTAGAATCCGCTTTAGAGAAAAACAAAGTAGCTTGTTCTAAACAAGCTACTTACGCGCAAGTCACTACCTTCGTAGGTCGCACCTCGGCAGGTCGCGCCTCGGCAGGTCGCACAATTACAAGTCGTAATTCAACTGGAAATACATAAAGCGGCCTATGGCGTTGTAGGTATTTTGGTCGAAATTGATATTAGTATTGGTCAGCGACACCGGTGGTTGTTTGTCTGCGATATTGTTAATACCGAGTTTGACTTTAAGGCCATTATCGAAATCATATCCACCAGACACGTTATGGTAAGTAACCGAATTGATCGCTAATGCTTCATCACCAAGGGTTTCAGTTGTATCGCCTATATAACGGGCGCTATAGCTGGCAGACCATTGCTCATTTTTCCAACGCGCCGTAAGACTGCTGCGCCACTCTGGGTATGACTCACGTGACGCCGCAGTGCCAACCTTTTCTACTGTCAAAGTTGAACCATCTGACAGGGTTGATACCTCTGAAAGCTCAGTTAACTTTGAAAAATTGGCACCAAAATCCCACTTCCCTAAATCATTTTTAATGCTGTAGTGCATCACAACATCCATACCCGCAACGGTAGTGCTGTTTAGATTCACCGGACCATCAACTAAATCAAGAATTTCACCTGAACTATCACGGCTGATCACCCCACAGTTTTTATTTTTGTAGGCACACAAGTCGAGAATATTTTGTGCACCAAACACACTTATGGTGTCGCTAATCTCAATGTCATACCAATCCGCGGTAATACTAAAACCATCTAGAAATTCCGGTAAATAGACAACACCAAAAGACACATTTTCTGAGGTTTCTGGCTGCAATAGTTTATTGCCACCTGTAGTTATTGGAATATTACTGTTTTCCTGCACATAACCAGCTGGTACGCCCACACAACCTGGCAGTTGTGTATTGGTAGCACAAGGGTCAAGCACTGCTATTACTGTGGCTCTTTGACCTTCAAATAGTTCTAAAATGGACGGCGCTCTAAAACCTTCTGACCAGGTGGCTCTTAAAGACAAGCCCTCTGTTGGGCTATAAATTAAACCTGCCTTACTATTAGTGGTGCTACCAAAGGTACTGTAGTCTGAAAAACGACTCGCTAAACTTAGCTCAAGGTTTTTGACCATAGTTTGGTCCGCTAATAACGGAATACTCACTTCAACATAAGCTTCGGTTAAGTCGTACTCCCCTTCTGTACCTAAACGCGGTGCAGATGAGGTGGTGCGGTAGGTGTTAACTCTGGGATCTGAGTTAACGTAACTGTCGGAAACATCTAAGCCTTTTTCTTTACGGTATTCCATACCTGCAGCCACGGCTAAGTCTCCAGCTGGCAGCTCATAAAGACTACCTGTAACGTTAAAGGTGAAATCTAGCTGCTCTGCTTTGTTGTTGTCTTGCGCAGTAAAATTAACATAGTCGACCATATCTTGAGTCAAAGGATTAAACAGGTTTATCGACACACAGCCCGCTTGCAGATCACTAACGCTCGCAGTTATTCCGCTAGCATCACAAGCTCTCATCCCTAATGCTAACCTGTCTAAATCCATTTGATTTTTGGACGTAAACTCACCTTTGTTTTCTGCCCAAGACAAAAAGCTATCCCAACTCCAATCATCGCCAAACTGCCCCTCTAGACCCACGCCTAAACGGACGGTTTCAACCACCTGTTCGTTGACGCGCAAACCGTTTTCGTTAAAAAAAGAGGTGTGCCTAAAATCAGAACCAGAAAACTCCACTCCAAAAGGATTAACAGCAGAATTATCAGGAATAATAAATCCTCTGCTTCCTTGAATTGTGGACAGGGCTGCAGAAAATTGTTGGTCAGATATACGTTTGTTATACAGGGCTTCAATTTTGAGGTCAGCAAACTCAAAAGGCATTATGCCTTGGGCATATAACGAAAATCTTTCACTTGGACCAACCACATAATTATCGGTATAACGGTTGTAGGTATCCTCAGAAGTCACTCCGCGCCAGTTATCAATATCACTTCCATCGCTGCCCGGCGCGCGTGTAATGCCACCAGATGGGATAGTAAAATCAATCACACTGTCTAATGAGCTCTCTCTAAACAAACCTTCAGGCGTACCTGTAGATAATCCATTGAGTGGCACAGCTGTTAGATCTCGGTCCTGAGTATAAATGGGCTTTTGGTCTGAATAACTCGCAGCCAACATAAAGTTGCTATCACCTACATCTTTACCCCATAAAAAATCTATATTTGCAGTTTCTTTATCACCTTCTGAAGACTCACCGTAATAAGCTTTAATACTGGCACCAACAAAGTCAGAGTGAGTGTATATATTGACTACACCTGCAATCGCATCTGCACCATAAATCGCTGTTGCGCCATCTTGTAATATTTCTACCCTTTTAACTATGGCTTGTGGAATAGTATTCATATCAACAAAATCTCGGAAACCACGAGTCCCTGCGCCATTCACCCACCTATGACCATTCACTAAAACTAATGAACGGTTATCACCTAGGTTGCGCAAGTTAATACTACTTGCACCATGGCTTGTTCCAGCAGAACCATTACCATTTAAGCTTGAACCTACCGAAGGTAGTTCTTGTAATACATCACCTAAGGAAATTACACCGTTTTGGTTTAGATCTTCAAAATCAAACGCTTGCACAGGACTAGGCGTTTCACTTTGACGTTTAATTCTAGATCCTGTTATTGCAATAACTTCAGTATTTTCTTGTACCTGTTGAGTATCAACTTGTTGAGCTTGGGACGCTGAAACATAACAAGAGCTTATAACGGCCAAAGCGATAACTGATTTTGTAAATGAGCGTGTCTTCATGGTGGTGTCCATTGTTGGTTATTTTTAGTTGGCTTTTAGATCTGCTGGCTACTTTACAAGCTAATTCAATCTATGCAATATTATACAAATTACTCATCACCACATTACAAATTGTTATAGGTATAACAGATCAACCCGACACAACAAAACATCAGTTTAAAAAGTTTAGAAGCCTTTAGTGCAATCATTAAAACTGGCTCGGCAACGGCTGCCGCTAAACAATTGTCCCTGACACAACCTGGGATAAGCCGCTTATTGGCATTATTGGAAGATCACATTGGTTTTCAATTATTCTATCGAGAAAAAGGTAGGTTAATACCAACAGACGAGGCGCTAACCTTAGTAAAAGAAGTGGACTTAACCCTAATGAGCGTTGATAGAATTTCACTGCTCGCCAACAATATTTTCAAATCAAACCTAGGGCAATTAAGATTAGTGGCACCGAATAGTTTTATTGCTGGCCCCTTGGCAAACGTGGTGACCGACTTTTTAGCTAAACATCCTAAAGTAAAAATAAGCTTAGATACCCATTCGCCAGAACGCGCCCGAGAAATTGTGGCACACCGCTCAGCGGATTGTGGATTTATTCAATTACCTGAAAATCACCCGGGTTTAATTTGTGAGCGTCTGGTGAGCAGCAATACCGTCTGTGCGGTATCCAGTGAACATAAACTTGCAAAATTTAAACGCCTTACCTGTAAAGATTTAGCTGGGGAAGATTTAATTTTACTCGGTAAAGGTAGGTATTCCAGATTGCAAATTGAAAACGTATTTTTACGGGACAAAGTGCCTTTACAAGTGCGTTTAGAAACCCATACCGTTGCCATTGCGTGCACCTTTGCGAAACAAAACATTGGCATTGCTATAGTGAACGAAATGCTCGCCAAACAATATGCTAACGCAGGCCTAGTTCTTATTCCCTTTAGCCCTAAAATTGTCCATGAGTATGCATTTATCACCTCTGCTCATGCGCCAATGAATAGGCTGACAGAATCCTTTTACCAACATTGTAAAATCTATTTTGAAAAAATGAATAAGGATGTGGAGCATAAATGATATCACTTGCCACAACAGCTAATTTGTCCATTAAAATCAACTTCTAGGTACAAAAGTATTCAAGTAAAAAACGGGTTAACTGCTCCACTACTTTGGTTCATGGCACTATCCAAGCTCTTATTATTCATTACCCTTAATTTTGTTATCCTCTTTCTCTAATTCGGCTATATGTCTATTGGCGGCTTGCAGTTGTCGCTCGATATCACAACGGGCGTCGATCATTTCGTTGGCGATTGAGGCTAAATATTTAAACTCTGAGAAGCCTAGTTTTTTACCGTCCATATGCTGATATTCCCTTTTGCATCGATAAAAAAACATCACAAAATTTAAAAATGCCCGTTGAAAGGTAATGTAGCTTTTGATCAACAAAATAATTAACGCCAATGTGGTAATAGTCATAATCAACAAACTGATACGTTCTACTCGTTGTTCAGCATGTGTGATGAGTACGGCCAGCTTGTCATTGACCTTAGACAGTTGACTTTCCAATGCATGTGCTTGCTCGCGAAACTGCCCTTGTAAACCAAGGTTATGATCTAAACCGATAGTTTGATAAGCCGACACTAACTCCAAGAAGCTCTGTTGGTAGGTATTCAATAAGCTTTGTTGTTGCTGAACATTCAACTGATTACTTTGGGTAATGGCTAAAGAAAGTTGTTGATAAAGCAAGGTCTCACGATCTACATAATCCAAGTTTTTGCGTAATAAAAAATCTTTTTCGCTACGCCGCATTTGCAATAACAATACCTGTAAGTCGGTTTGATTAAGGCGTTGTAATTGATCTTCTAAGCTATGAGTGGCTTCCCGAAAACGGCCTTGAAAACCACTATTTTCATCGAGTCCAATTTGTGTTTGTAAATTCACCAAAGCAAAAAATTTTGAGCGATACAGAACAAAACTATGACTAAGTTCATCAAATAAGGTATTCGTATCCCCTAGTTTTGAAAAAACAGGCTTTATTAGGGTAATTTGTTGAGAAAAATCATTAGCTCGTTCTTTAAACTGATCAACATATTGCGTGTCTAGACGCAATAAAAAGTCTTTTTCATGGCGACGTAATTGTAATAACTCTTTACTCAAAGTCAGCAACTGCTGACTTTGAGTATTCAGGCTAATTAACCTGTCTGTATTGTAAATTTGGTTGCCAACCAACACCAACATACCCAACAAACATACCCCGATAATAATGATTAAGCGGGTTTTAATCGAATCAAACTCTATTGTGGCTAACATAGTCTAACCGTCACAATTATAATGTCTCAGCATGGCATTTTTTTATGACGCTTTTATGTATGCCGTTTTTGATTCATTAACCGCTCAGGGGTTAATCCGTAAAGGCAATCATCCCGTTAAGACGTAACCACCCTGTCGACACATGCTCTCGGTGGTGAGTACACAGCCCAAGTCGCAACAAGCATATTTTGTATTTCATTAGCTTATTGAGCTTGTGTTTGTAGTTTTCGCCCCTACTATAACTGCACTTTGAAACAATGATTGAACTAATAATGATGTGGGTGTGGCGCGGTTTGGTTTGCAGTGTGATGATTGCTCTTTTAGTAGCAATATCTGGCCCTGCCCGTGCATTAGACAAGTTTGAACTAAGCAAAACTACCGCTAGCTTAGTGGTTGATTTTACGAGTGAAGTAAGCCATTTAGATGACATAAAAGCTTTATCTGTGGATGTCTCGCTCTCCGAACTAAGTGAGTCTGACCATGTATTGTCTAGACTACAAAGTCAGTCAATCAAACTAGTTGAGACCATTGATAGCGACACTCATTCACCTGACAAAGCCCCTGCTTATCAACTCAGGATCAATCCCAATATTAGTTTGCCACCTTTTGAACGCCACGCGGCCAGCACTTTTGGCACGGCAATACAAATTGACGCCATTTTTCTACTCGTCTATGAATTTCAACCTGAAATTTTAGGCATTAGACACTTCTTAGCACCGTTAAATACTAACGGCGCCGTACCATGGTATTTGCGCCCCGACGCTGCAAATAATCATGGCCGCACTGCCGGCTGGAAAGACGGCAATACCTTGTACACCGGCACAATTACCTACCTAAGCTAATTCGTTCTCGCGCTCCTAGCGCCCATTTTTAGCGAGCACTTCGGTACTCAATTTTTTCGCGCTTGCGCTTTACCGCGCCTGTGCTGTCCATTTGACCTATGCATTCACTCGCATTTTATCTGTGTCACATGGCAACAAAAGAGAACAAACATGCGTAAACCAATATCAAAGCCCAAGCATACTTGGCAAATTTTAGTGATTATTATCACTGTGGTTATATTAGGGCTCAATGCCATCCCTACTTTATACGGTAACAACAATGCTTTGTTGATAAGTGCCGTCAATCCAAGTCAATCATTGCCGAATACTCAGCAGTTGCGCAACCTTATGCAGCATGATGACATAGCAGTTGAGCAAATCATTACAGGTGAAAGCAACAGTAAACTGGTCATTGCGGGTGACGACAACACCCTACTCTTTGCCCAACAACAACTAAAAAGTACCTTAGGCGAAGGCTATAACGTCAGTTTGGCCAGTCAATCTGCTGCACCTAACTGGTTGCAACAACTTGGTATGTCACCTATTAAACTGGGGTTAGACCTAAGTGGCGGTGTGTTATTTGTGTTAGAAGTCGACACCGTCAAAGCCGACCAAGAACGCCTAGCGAATGTGAAAGACCAAGCGTTACAGCTTATCCACGACCAGAACCTTAGAGGTATGAGTATTAAGCTCGATACAAGCTCTAACAACAAAACGAGTAACACCAATACTGAAAATAATCTGTACCTGCATTTCCTCAGTCACCAAGGCTCTAAGGTCAAAAAACTTGTGCAAGACTTACAACAAGCTTTACCTGGTATTAGTTACACTAAGACCAATGATACCAGTGGTACCCTGACTTTTTCTGAGCTTAACACTCAGACCTTTCATCAAGAAATTATGACTCAGGCCCTGTCTACATTGCGAGGGCGTATCGAAGAGTTGGGTATCACCGAAGCGGTGACCCAGCGCCAAGGGCAAAATCGCATTCGTATTGAATTACCTGGGGTAAAAGATCCTGAGCAGGCGAAACGAATTATTGGTGCCACCGCCTCGTTAGACTTTTATAAGATGGCCAATAGTGACACCGCCAGTGCAAAGCACTTTACCGATAAAAACGGACAGCGCTTAAGACTCGCGCCTAAGCCTATTTTCACAGGGTCAAACATCGAAAATGCCAATGCGGGACGTGATGAAATGGGAATGCCATTGGTCAATCTGACTCTTGACGGATTTGGCGGTAAAAAAATGTCAGAGTTTTCCAGAGACAATATAGGTAATCCTATGGTCACTATCTTCTCTGAGTATCACAAAAATAGCGCCGATGAGATGGTTAAAAGCAGTAAAGTTATCAACGTCGCGACTATTCAAAGTCAATTGGGTAATCGTTTTAGTATCACCCATTTAGACAGTCCAGAAGAAGCGGCCGACCTTGCGTTGCTGCTAAGAGCAGGCTCATTAGACGCCCCTATTACCATAGTGCAACAACGTACAATTCAAGCGTCACTGGGTAAAGAAAACGTCAATAACGGTTTAATGGCACTCGCCATTGGTTTAGGTATAACCTTGATTTTTATGGGCTTGTGGTATCGCAAACTTGGGCTGATTGCCAATGCCAGTTTAGTGATAAACCTAGTGTGTTTATTAGGGTTAATGGCGTTGTTGCCTAACGTAGTATTGACCTTACCTGGCATAGCAGGGCTGGTGTTAACAGTGGGCATGGCAGTGGATACCAACGTGTTAATTTTTGAACGCATAAAAGAAGAACGCCAGCGAGGGCGAAGTAATTTTTTAGCCATAGAAACAGGTTACAAAGAAGCTTTTACGACTATTTTAGATGCCAACGTGACGACCATGATCACCGCGCTGATTCTCCTGAGTATTGGTTATGGACCAGTTAAAGGGTTCGCCATGACCTTAAGTTTAGGCATTTTAACCAGCATGTTCAGCGGCGTATTTGTCGCCCACATATTAACCTATTTAGTGAAACCACAGATTGCGGTTAAACATAAGGAATTAAGCTAATGACTAGTCAAACAACGCTAAACCGCAACACCACTGCGCTTAATACAAAGCCGATAGAAAACCTTCCTTTAAGCCGCTTCAGCAAATTTCGTTTGGCTGGCTTTTATTTAGCGATAACTTTAATAGTAGTCTCGCTTCTAGGATTAGGGTTCAAAGGCTTAAATCTAGGGCTCGACTTTACTGGTGGTTACATGACCGAATTCACCACAGTACAGAGTATCGACAAACCCCAAATGCAAAGCCAACTGGCCAAACATTTAAATGGCGACTTTGAGCTCAATAGCAGTTCAGCCAATACCCAATGGAGCATTCGCCAAACTGATGGCGCAAAAAATGTAATCGATAAGGCATGGCTCAACACTTTTGCCGAGCAAAGCGGTTACAATATTAGTCCCCAAGACTCTGTGTATATTGGCTCACAAGTGGGATCAGAGCTCATAGATAACGGCAGTTTAGCCTTACTTGTTGCCGCTATTGCTATGATGGTGTATTTAACTTGGCGCTTTGAATGGCGACTTGCGTGTGGCTCCTTGGTTGCACTATTACATGACGTGATTGTAGTACTGGGATTGTTCGCATGGCTTGGTATCCCCTTTGATTTAACAGTACTCGCCAGTGTGCTTGCCATCATAGGTTATTCCCTAAATGACTCCATAGTGATTGGCGATAAATTACGTGAAGTCATGAAGGTTAAAACCGATATGAGCATGAGTCACATAGTCGATACTGCTGTTAAGTCGACCCTGACTCGCTCTGTTATCACCTCGGGCACAACCTTAGCCACTATAGGCGCAATCTGGATATTTGGCGGGCAACCACTACAAGGTTTTGCCATAGGCTTATTTGCTGGGGTGGTTTTTGGCACCTTGTCGTCAATTGCCTTATCAGCGACCATTCCACAATTAATTGGCCTGAATCCAGAGTTTTATCAGCATCGCGCCCAAGAGTTACTGTTACGCGATGAACCCTAAACACCTTATTGCTTAATGTCTGTAAAAACGCCCGCCTCAAAGGGCGTTTTTTATAGGTGGCCTCGGCTATGGCTTTCACTTTTCAGATTATCGGGATGTATTTCAGCGCCATGGTAAATTTCAATGGACTAAACAACATCAAATAAAAACAAAATGAAATACATTAAAAGATAATGTAACATTGAATTTGATTTAGCTTAGGAGTCTTTATGCTTTTGAATAATATACACAGAGTATTCAGCACTCTGTTTTTGTGCACATTAGTCGCTTGTGGCGCGAGTTCTAAAAACGATAATGAGTCTACTGCACTCACTGAAGCAAATTTCTTGGCTGTGCCACTACATTCCACCATAACCAAGGTACAGCCTATGACAGGTATTGTTTTTTGGAACGACAATACTGATGCCCTTGATAGTTTAGGCAGCAGCGTGCAATTAGAGTTCTCGTATATGTTATACAGCGATATAGTCCAGCAAGTAGGCGAATATGATTGGCAAGTAGTGGAAGAGCTGCTTAACGACGTTGCCAGTCGTGGGCACCAAGCAATATTGCGGTTTCGTTATACCTATCCTGGACACACAGAAATATCAGTACCAGATTCCATAGCCAATTCAGCTAGTTACCAGATTATGGTCGATAAAGTAGAAGGCAAAGATACCTTTTTGCCAGACTGGAGTAACAGTGCACTACAGGACTTTAGCTTGCAATTTTTTGCCGACTTTGCGGCTCGTTACGATGGAGATCCGCGTTTGGCTATGTTGCAAGTAGGCTTTGGTTCGTATTCTGAATATCACTTATATGATGGCCCTGTTAGTCTTGGGGTGAACTTTCCAAGCAAAACGTTTCAAAAAAGTTTTCTAGAAAAAATGTCTTCGAGCTTTAATACAACACTATGGTCGATATCCATTGATGCCGCTAATGATCTTTACACACCTTTAGCCGCAAACCCAAGCCTATTGGAGGCTAATTTTGGTGTATTCGATGACTCCTTTATGCACAAAACCCATTCCACTAACGATACTGAATACAATAGTACTAGCTGGTTATTTTTTGGTGCAGATCGCTATCAATCAACTATGTTAGGTGGCGAATTTAGTTACTATTCTGGCTACGATCAACAAAATGTCCTTAATCTACCGAATGGTTCCTGGGGGCGCAGTTTCGAGTCTTTTGCTGAGCAGTATCACATCAGTTACATAATAGGTAATGACCAATACAAGTACCAATCAGCCCAGCGTATAAAACAAGCCTCCTTAGCAACAGGATACAAATTTAATATCGATAGTTTTACTGCTTCAGCAACCCAAAGTCGCGTCACTATTAGCAACACAGGCATAGCGCCAATCTACTACAACGCTTACCCAGCCATCAACGGGACACGATCACCACTATCATTAAAAGGTTTACTACCTGGTGAGTCACTTAGCTTTGAATTTGAAGAAGGGGGGAATTCACCCGTATTGAGCATTGAAAGCGATCATCTAGTTGCAGGGCAAGACATTGAGTTTTCAGCTAATTTATAACTTCTAGAATAAAGTAATAAACCCTAGCGCTGCCTATAAGTATTGCCCTTAGGCAGCGCTTTTTGTCCTAATGAATACTATTTTTCATTCAGTAACGCCTCATTCCATAAGGAAATCCGATTACGCCCCAATGATTTTGATTTAAATAAGGCTAAATCTGCTTGTTCAATTAACTCTTTGGAAGTTTTGGCTTTATAACGAATCGAGGTCACACCTATGCTACAAGTCACAGAAATATTATCCAAATGACTGACTTCAACTTTACCTCGTATAGTTTCGGCGATACGCATAGCCTGATCTTGAGTTGCAGTAGGTAGCACTATACAAAATTCTTCTCCGCCAAAACGTGCAACAATATCATTCTGACGGATACATCCTTGCAAAATATTCGCTACTCCACAGAGCACAGAGTCACCAGCGCTATGTCCGTAGTTATCATTAACACTTTTAAAATGGTCAATGTCTATCATAAGCACACAGTATTCATCGAGAGGTTCTGAACCTGAAAAATCGCGATCCATAAGATCAAACAACACTCTACGGTTATAACAATGGGTGAGTGGATCACGGGCTGCTAGGTAGTCGAGTTCTCTATTTTGTTGCTTTGAAACAACAAATTTTCGATAGATAAATATGACTGCAAGCAAACATACAACCAATAACGAAGCCAATCCTATATTGGTATATTTTTTCTTGAGCAGTTCAAGTTCGGAAATAGTAGTGGCTTGCCGTGCAATTTCTATTTGGTGATTTTTCTTGGCTAACTGCAGTTGATCTAGCCTCGCTTTTTCCCGTAAAGATTCCAGCTCAACTTCCAATTTATGTGAATGTAAGTTGGCTTTGGCTAGAACCAGTTCGTTGTCGTCCTTGGCATTTTGAATAATATCATTTAAGGCAATCTCTTCTTCAGCATAATCTAATGACGCGGCAATATTGCCTCTAGATTTTTCCAACTGACGCAGTGCACGATAAACATATAACCTTTGCTCTGTGTCATTAATTTGTTTAGATAAGACTAACGATTTATTTAACAAACTAATGGCTTCATCGTTATTTTTGCCAATAAGGCTAGTCGCCAAAGGCACCAGTGTTTTTATCTGGTAAATTTTGCTGTTTATCTCAGTAGCGAGGGCTAGAGACTCTCTATAAGACGCGATAGCTTGGGTAGGGTTTTGTTGAGCCCGATAAACGTTGGCAATAATTCGCGCCGTCACCGATGCTTTTGATTTATCATTTTCTTGTAAATTTATTTTATGGGCCTTTTGCGCCATAACTAAAGCGGATTCATATTCCCCAACTTTTAAATCCATGACTGCCAATTCTCTCAAAGCAGACGCAAGGGTATATTTTGCGACTTTTGCTTCTGGCAGTGTGATGGTTATTTGGTAAAACGACCTTGCTTTATCAAATTGTTGTAAACGAAAATAAATGTGCCCAATTTGATTCGAGGTTTTCGCCATACCACTGGCGTCGTTTACTTTCATATAATACGAATAGGCTTCATGAATATGCTGCAAAGACTTTTCATAACGACCGATATGCCGATAGATTATGCCCGCCCCCAATAATGCTTTAGCACGTCCATCTGGATCATCTAATTGTTTATGAATGTCCAAACCACGGATTGAATAGTCAAGTGCCTGTACCAAGTTTCCTAAATAACGTTCCGCTTCGGCCAATGTATTTAAGGTACGCGCCATTAGTTTGAGATCACCTATGGCTGAATAAACCTCTAAGGCTTTACGGTAAAAATAGGCGGTTTGCTCTCTATTTTTTATGCGCTTGTACGACTGGGCAATTTTTTTATAGGTTTCCCCTAATTTTTTTCTTACTGTGACATCAGGGTCTGCAAGGTACTCAATAGCCTTTGTATATTGCGCAATAGCCTCGTCAAAACGTTTCTGTTGGTAATAACCATCTGCCTTGGTAATAATGGTGAGTCCGAAACACCATGCCTCTCCATGTTGTAAAAGTGCGACTTCTGACAAAGTCTCAACTTCAGTACAAGTGGTTGAAGAATATTCTTGCGAATAAACAGTGCTTGCGTAAATCCCGAGTAAGATGAAAAAGAGAGACTGAATTAGCAAACGACCAAAGGTAGTGCCCCCCTCGTTTACCTCTTCAACTAACACATTCCTTTTCATGTCGCTCATTCCTGATCCTAAGATTTACAGCTGTACCCGCACTAGAATCCACCAATTTTCAACTGGAATAAAGGAATTAAAAGGAATTTATAATGCAAATTACCCCATTGAGTTTTAATGCCTGATAAGAAATCTTGCCGATTTGTAAGCTGCAGAGAACACCAATCCAAAGTAAATAAGGCGGCTTGTCATGCTGTCCAACTGGACGATGCCATGCATTTATAGAATAGGGGTTCCCCTGCTAACTTGAAGTATTAGTTGCTAGATTAAGATTACCCCCGAGTGGCAGTTTTTTATGACTGTAGACAATATGTCAATCACGGGAAAAAGATTAAGTTTGAAAAAGCTTAACGCACGCCCCTTGGGATCACATTATTTGTAAGCCCATGCTTTTGCAGTGGCCGTAGTGTATAAAACTAAACTTCAAACCAATTACCCCTCGAATCCTATCCACATCCTTGCTATATTCCTTGGCCTATCAATAAGGTTTTGTGTTGTTTCTTCGGCAACTCAACTTAAATGGGAATTTGGTGAAAATCCAAAACTGTACCCGCAACTGTAAACGTTGATTGAAAACGTAAGTCAGATACCAGCCTTGTTATATGCTTAAAGTAGAGAATCTGCTTTGAGATCCTTTTAATTTTCGTGCGGGAACACACGGATACATTATCTCTGAAGCGCTTTTATGCTGTTGTTGATGTGTTTTCCTGCCTGCGTTACTTGAGTCATCACTTTGATTGTGAATGTAGTGAATAACACTGAGCCTAAACATGTCTAATCCCAGCTCTCTTATTGCCAACAATGTGAACCTTAAAATTGGGCCGCAGCAGATTTTGTCTGATGTGTGTCTTAATTTGGATGCAGGTAAAGTGATGGGTGTGTTGGGTCCTAATGGTGCGGGCAAAACCAGTTTACTTAAGATGTTGTCTGGGCAATTAGCCAGTCAGCATAGTGTAAGTTGGAATAATAAGGCGCTGACAGATTACGATCCTATGTCGTTGGCGCAGCAAATCGCAGTGGTCAACCAACTTAACGACAGTGTTTTTGCCTTAGACCTTTATCAAATTGTGCGCATGGGCTTGTTGCCCCATAAATCCTTACTTAGCAGGCAAACGAGTGATGACGACAAACGTATCAGTGATGCCATCACTCGGGTTGGCCTCCAGGGAAAAATAAAACAAAGCTTTAGCTCTTTATCTGGCGGAGAGCAACAACGAGGGTTGATCGCCCGTGCCTTAGTGCAAAAAGCAGCACTGATAGTTTTGGATGAACCGGTTAATCACCTTGATGTGTATTATCAACACCAAGTGCTGAAACTACTGCGTTCCCTAGCGCATAAATTAAATATGACAGTAGTGATGAGCTTGCATGACTTAAATCTTGCAGCGAATTATTGCGACCATTTATGCCTTTTGGATAAAGGGCAAATGGTTGCCCAAGGCTCACCAGAACAAGTGCTCACCTCAGAGCGCTTACAACAGGTATTTAAGCTCCCCTGTCAAGTCAGGCATGATAGCTACGACAAGGCCTTTCGAGTGGATTTTTATCCGCCTAATGAAGTTGAAATGGATGTTATGCCAGCGACCAAGGACGCAAAAACATGACCAAAAAGTGGCTGTTTTTATGTTTACTGGTTTTGGTTTCGCCTATTGCTGCGCTATTTTTTGGCGCGGCGGATTTATCCAGCAAGCAGCTTATTGAATGCATCACCCAAGGTTGCCAAGATCCAGTAAACAACATGATTTTTTGGGAAATTCGCGCACCTAGAGTCTTTGTAGGTTTTTTAGTGGGAGCAGGCTTAGCAGTGGCAGGGGCTACTTTGCAGAATATTACTCGCAATGGCTTAGCCGATCCCTATTTATTTGGCGTGGTATCAGGAGCAGGTTTAGGTGCCAGTATTGCGACTTTGTTATTTGACAGCAAGTTAGCCGAGCAGCTTGGGTTAATGCAAATGTTTCCTGGCTTATCCTTTTCGCTGGCCTTGCCTTTTGCCGCTTTTTTAGGCGCTTTGTTTTCGGTATTTTTAGTGCAAATTTTGGCGTCTAAAACCTTTGGTAGCAAAACCGAACATATGCTTTTGGCAGGCATAGCGGTGTCTTTTATGTTGAGTGCATTCAGCCATTTTATATTATTTTTAGGTGAACCTTTTGCGGCTAATAAGGTGATTTTTTGGCTAATGGGCAGCTTGGCTAGAGTGGAAATTTGGTATGCATGGGTAATGCTGCCGGTAGTGGTGATCAGTGTGGCCATATTGTTACTTTACGGGCGACATATGGACGCTTTACTACTCGGTGACGAAAACGCTAAAACCTTAGGTGTACAAGTGACTCGTTTACGCATTTTATCCTTGGCAATTTGTGCTGCCTTAACTGCCTGTATTGTGTCTTATTGTGGGGGTATTGGTTTTGTAGGTTTAATGATCCCACATATTGTCAGAAGTTGGTTAGGAGTGACCAGCCGTATCGTCATTGTGGGCTGCGTGCTGCTAGGCGGGTGTTTTATGGTGTGGGTTGATGTGTTGGCCCGTGTGGCACTGCCCAGCCAAGAAATTCCCATTGGCATTATCACCTCTGCTATCGGCAGTGTATTTTTTCTCTTGGTGATGAGCCAAAGACGTCATTGATAAACAAGCTACAAGGTAATTAAATAAGCATGAACCTAACATTGCCCGCCGTTTTTACCGCGGAGTATTGGAATATACCGCTACTTGACCAGACTCGGCTGCCCGAGATCCAACAGCGTATCGATGCCAAAACTAAACCTATGGGTGCTTTAGGTCAACTTGAGTCCATCGCTAAAAACTTAAGCCTGACACAAGGTTATCTATCAGGCAATTACCAACAGATTCAGATAAATCACCCCAGCATAATGATTTTTGCGGCGGACCACGGCATTGCCGCGAATGGAGTGAGTATTGCCCCAAGTGCAGTAACTGGGCAAATGGTGGCTAACTTTTTAGCTGGCGGCGCTGCCATTAATTGTTTTTGCGACAGCTTAGATATTCAGCTCAAAGTAGTGGATGCGGGCATGTTATCCCCAGTCGAAGCCTCTCATCCCATTTTAATTAACCAGCCTATCGGAGCTGGTACAGCTGACTTTTCTAAGCAAGCTGCGATGACTACTGTTCAAGCTCAGCAGTGTTTAATAATGGGCGAAAAAGCAGCTAAATTACAATTAGACACAGGGACTAACCTGTTAGGTTTTGGCGAAATGGGTATTGGCAATACTAGTGCTGCGTCGGCCTTATTTAGTGCGTTAACCGGTTTACCTGCGGAGCAAACGACTGGAGCAGGAACGGGCATTACAGCAGAACAATTAGCTAAGAAAATCCAGTTGATTAGCCTATCGCAGCAGCGAGTGAAACAAAAATACGCAGCAGAGACATTAGATAGCTACGCAGCTTTAATGGAAGTCGGTGGGTTTGAGATTGGCCAAATAGTAGGAGCCATGTTGGCCACGGCTAGCGCCGCAAAAACTATATTAGTGGATGGTTTTATAGTTTCGGTTGCCGCGTTAATTGCCATTCGTATTGCCCCACAGGCACAACAATTTATGTTGTTTGCTCACTGCTCTGCTGAAAATGCCCATCTGCGATTACTCAAAGAACTAAAAGCGACGCCAATGCTGGATTTAGGATTACGATTAGGCGAAGGCACAGGCGCTGCGTTGGCGGTGCCTTTACTGCGAGTTGCCGGTAACTTCTACAATAATATGGCCACCTTTGACAGTGCACAAGTCACAGTATGAGTAAACCTAAATGAAGCACTGGCTTAAGTACCAGATAAATTTATTTTGTTTAGCGCTAAGTTTTTTTAGCCGAATTCCCATGGTCAAAAACCTGCAATACAGCCCTAGTAAAATGCGTAGAGCCAGTCGTTATTTTCCATTAGTGGGCTGGCTTTTGGCGATTTGCTTAGTTGCAGTCTACTGGGTAACTGCACCTCTAGTTGGTGTCTCGGTGGCCATTTGTTTACTGATCATTGTAAGTCTACTGATGACCGGGGCATTACACGAAGATGGTTTGGCAGACACCTTTGATGGTTTTTTTGGTGGTATCACATCAGAGCGCAAACTCGCCATTATGAAGGATAGTCGTATTGGCACTTACGGCACTTGTGCATTAGTAATGGCATTGCTAAGTAAATTTGTTTTGCTCAGCGCACTTGCAGAACAAGGTTTGATAGTAGTGAGTTTGTTACTGGCATATCCACTGTCTAGAGCCATGGCACTTAGCCTAGTGCAAGACATGCCCTATCTGGCCAATCAAGTCGCCAACAGTGCCAGTAAAAGTGAACCTTTAGCTAGACCTTTTAGCTTAAAAGTATTGTTGTTTGTGCTGTTCAGCGGGGCAATGGCCAGTATTTTGTTGCCTTTTTGGACAGTTGCCTATGTGGTAATTGCAGCCTTAGTTTTAAGGTACTGGTTACGCTTTTGGATGACAAAACATATTAATGGTTACACCGGCGATTGCCTTGGCACTGCGCAACAACTACACGAGTTATTGATCTATTTTATTATTTTATCTAATTCACAAATAACATTATAAAACAAGGAGTTAATTGATGATACATCTGGTATTAGGGGGCGCTCGTTCGGGTAAGTCTCGCTTTGCTTTAGAGCAAGTGAAGCAACTTAGCGAAAGCACAAATTTACCTGTGACTTTTGTTGCTACAGCTACGTCCATCGATCCAGAAATGGCCCAAAGAATTGCCATCCACAAAGCTGAACGTCCCGACTATTGGCGGGTGGCTGAGATACCACTTCGTCTCAACTTACTTTTGGCAGAAACCGAAGTTTTACCGAAACAAATTTTGCTGATTGATTGTTTAACGTTATGGCTAAACAACCAATTATTTGAGTACCCTAAGCAAAATTTCAAAACCTTATTTGATGAATTATTCAGCGCCCTAAAAAAATCTAAATGTGACATTTTTTTAGTGTCCAACGAGGTAGGTCTAGGTGTCATTCCTATGGGTGAAGTGAGTCGTACTTTTGTAGATCAAGCGGGCTGGCTTAACCAAGCCTTGGCAGCATTGGTGGATAAAGTCACATTTACCGCTGCAGGATTGCCTATGACGTTAAAAGATACAACAAAATGACACTGGACCTTAACCAATCAAAAGCCACACAGTCTGACGCAACCCGGTGTGGCGAGACCCAATTTGATATCATCCGCCATGGCCAAATTGATGGACCGGCTGCATTATATGGTCGAACCGATGTTGCGTTAAGCCCTGAAGGTTGGCAACAGATGTATCAACAAACGAATCGCTTGCCAATTTTCGACAACATCATTAGCTCGCCACTAAGGCGCTGCCAAAATTTTGCTACAGAACTCGCTGCAGATCATGGTCTAACATTACAAATTGAAGCTGGCCTGCAAGAATGTGATTTTGGTGAATGGGATGGTATTAAATTTGACGACCATTCCCAGCACTGGCCTTTAATGACGTCATTTTGGCATGACCCTGACCATAACACGCCACCTCAAGGTGAATCCTTAGAAAGCTTTCATAATAGAGTGGTGTCAACTTGGCAGTCGTTGAGTCAACAACATCTTGGGCAGCACAATTTATTGGTTTGTCACGGTGGTGTTATCAGGCAGATATTAGCGCATATTTTACCCACAGATTGGCGCGCAGGAGATTGGTACAGCCAATTACAAATAGGTTACGCCAGTTTAACGCGGATTATTATTCCCGCTCACCCAGAGGCCAAACCTAGTGTGGCTTTTATTGGACTGCCCGCTGACTTTGGGCGTATCGACATTGATTTTGAATAATTCATGAGTAAGGCATCAAGCTTAATGATCCAAGGCACCACATCGGATGCTGGAAAAAGTGTTTTAGTTGCAGGGTTTTGTCGTTGCCTAAAACGAATGGGGTATCACGTCGCTCCCTTTAAGCCACAAAATATGGCATTAAATAGTGCGGTTACCACTGATGGTGGAGAAATCGGCCGCGCCCAAGCGTTACAAGCGCTAGCGGCCGGAATAGCGCCACATGTAGATATGAACCCTGTATTACTTAAGCCAAGCAGTGATACCGGCGCACAAGTAATTATTCACGGCAAAGCCATTAGTCAGATGCAAGCTCAGGCTTATCATGACTATAAAAAAGTGGCGATGCAGGCGGTATTAGATTCCCATCAACGCTTATCACAACAATATCAAGTGATAGTGGTAGAAGGCGCGGGAAGCCCAGCAGAAATTAACTTGCGTGAAGGTGACATTGCCAATATGGGCTTTGCCGAAGCGGTGGATTGTCCGGTTATCTTAATAGCGGACATCGACAAAGGTGGTGTATTTGCCCATTTAGTCGGCACCCTAGATTTACTATCGCAAAGCGAACAGGACCGCGTTGTGGGATTTGTAATCAATAAATTTCGCGGTGATATTGCTTTGTTGCAAAGCGGTTTAGACTGGTTAGAACAGCGTACCAACAAGCCGGTTTTGGGCGTATTACCTTATTTGATGGACTTACAACTCGCCGAAGAAGACGCCATCCAAGCCAATCAATCTATTCACCAAGACGACATACGATTGCGAATTACCGTGCCTGTTTTCTCGCGCATCAGCAATCACACCGATTTTGATATGTTGCGAGCTCACCCTCAAGTAGCCTTAACTTTTGTGCGCCAAGGGCAAAAGTTGCCGCCATCTGATCTGATTATTTTACCCGGCAGTAAAAATGTCAGGGCAGACTTAGCCTTGCTAAGACAACATGCTTGGGATCAAGACATTGCCAAACACTTGCGCTACGGTGGCAAAGTATTAGGTATCTGTGGCGGCTATCAAATGCTCGGGCAAAACATTTGCGATCCAAGAGGAATTGAAGGCAGCAAGGGTACTTCACAAGGATTAGGTTATCTGCCCATACAAACCACACTACAAAGTGAAAAACAGCTGACTCATAGTCAAGGTAAATTAAAGCTTAGCCTAGGGGCAAATGGCAAACAGGTTGAAGCAACAGTGTTGGGTTACCAAATACATCTAGGGCACAGTGAAATAGAAGAGGGAAGTCAGATTTTTGTGGAATTAAACGATGGACAACTTGAAGGTTGCGTGAGTAACGATAACCAAGTTGCGGGAAGTTATTTACATGGCATGTTTGATTCACCGAAGGCCTTACAACAAATACTCGCTTGGGCGGGTGCAGACACAGATGAAGTGGAATCCTATGCAGCACAACAAGAGCGTGAATTAGATCGACTAGCAGATGCTTGTATGCAGCATTTAGACTGGAAAAAAATAGCAACCTTAATCAATTAAGTAAAGAGTAAGAATATGACTGATGAAAAAGACAACGACCGCCATAAAAAACGCATGCAAGAGCAAAAAGCCAAAGTGGATGAACGAATTGCAGCGGCCCAAGAAGATAAAGGATTACTGCTGGTATTAACCGGCAATGGCAAAGGTAAATCCACTGCTGGTTTTGGTACTATTGCCCGCGCCGTTGGCCACGGCTTAAAAGCCGCAGTGGTGCAATATGTTAAAGGTGGCTGGGAATGTGGCGAACGTAATTTATTAGAAAAAAACGCTGTCGAGTTTCATGTTATGGGCACGGGGTTCACCTGGGAAACCCAAGATAAAGACACCGATATTCAAGCCGCTCAAGCAGCATGGCAACACAGTAAAAAATTACTGCAAGACCCGTCTATTGATGTGGTGCTGCTTGATGAAATCACCTACATGATCACTTATAAATATATCGACTTGGATGAAGTTTTAGCGGCATTAAACGCTAGGCCAAAAGACCAACACGTGGTGATCACTGGCCGCGCTTGCCATCGCTCCATTATCGAATTAGCTGATACCGTCAGTGAAGTAAGGCCGGTCAAACATGCCTTCGATAACGGTATCAAAGCACAAAAAGGTATTGACTGGTGAGTCAACTAAAAAGTCATTTTTTAAATCTATTTTTACTGGGGGCGCTTGCGTTACAAACCAGTTACTCCATAGCTAAAACTGATAGTAATGACTCACTACAAAAGCAACGTATCATCGCCCTTGCTCCGCACATTGTGGAGTCTTTGTATGCCATAGGAGCAGGTGAACAAATCATTGGCACCACGGCACATGCCGACTACCCCAAAGACGCTGAAGCTATTTTGCAGGTAGGTAATTACGCCCGATTACAAATCGAAAAAATTATTCAACTTAAACCTGACGTGATCATTGCCTGGAAAACAGGCAACCCGTCGGATGATTTAGCAAGGCTAGAAAAGTACCAATTAAAAGTGATGTATTCCGATCCTCAAACCTTAGAAGATGTGGGCAAGGAATTAATCATGTTAGGCAAACTGACAGGTCGAGAAACCGTCGCCAACAATGTAGCCGAAGGTTATCTAAGTAAACTTCAAAAAATAAGACAAAGCTACGGCGGGAAACAAAAGGTCAGTGTGTTTTATGAATTGTGGTCACGGCCATTACGTACAGTGGCAAACAAAGCCTGGCCACAACAACAGCTCGAGCTATGTGGTGCCAGTAATCCATTTGCTAATGCCCAAGACGATTATCCCTCTATTGGCCTAGAACAGGTGTTAGTCACCCTACCTCAAGTCGTTATCCAACCGGCTCATACGGGAACAGACAACCCTGACGGTCTGAATTGGCGACAATGGCAGCATGTTCCGGCGGTAAAAAACAACTTCATATTTCATCCTAATGCCGACAAAGTACATCGGATGACCATGCGTATGTTAGATGAAGTGATGATTTTATGTGAGCAAATCAACACTGCTAGAGCGTTTTACTTCCCTCTGGCGTTAAAAACAAACTAAGTGTGGGGTATCTCTCTTTGGTTTCAATAAAAACCAGGCGGCATTATTGCCAATAAAGCAGCCGTCAAATGAGCTAGGTTTATACTGTAGACAGATAGGGTAATTTTATTAAACACACATTGAAAGGGACATTTTTGTATTTATGTCGCCACGGACAGAGCCACTACAATGCCCAAGGAAAACTCCAAGGACAACTCGAAAGTCCCCTTACTTGCTTAGGTAAAACACAAGCTAAACAATTAGCCATTAGCGCTAAGAGTTGGGGGATTACACATATTATCAGTTCGTCGTTGAGCCGCGCTCAACAAACGGCACAGATCTGTGGGCAACTACTTGAGGTACCTGTTGCCATACAAACTGGATTGGAAGAACGACATTATGGGCATTGGCAAGGCTCCTCTATCAGTCAATTGCCAGACTTCGAAGAATTCAAACAGCATTGTTATTCACACCTTGATTTAGCACCATGTGCTGGTGCTGAGTCCACTGCACAGGTACGCACGCGAATGGAGAAACAACTCAGTGTACTGGCTCAAGCGCCCTCCACAGGAAACCTTTTAGTTATCAGCCACGGTGATGCCATAGATTGTTTAATAACTAGTTGGTCTGCCCCTAGACACATGAAAAATAGCCAGCATTTACGTTTAATCAAAGAAGCAAATAACTTTGTCTTGGATAATCGATGAACCACCTGCTCTTGATAGCGTTGCAGATGGCTGGCGCGTTAATACTGGACAAATTTTTTGGAGAGTTTCCGCGTTACCATCCTTTGGTAGGTTTTGGCAAAGTAGCGAGTTTTGTCGAGGAAAAATGTAACCTAGTGCCTCATTCCAAAAACCGGATTATAGGCTGTATTGCTTGCCTATTATTAGTGTTACCTGTGCCACTGCTCTTTTTTACCCTGAACCAACACAGTGTGACGTTTTGGCTATTAGAAACCTTTGTATTGTATTTGGCCATTGGGCAGCGCAGCCTAACGCAACATGCAGAGCAGATATTGCATCCTTTACAACAGCATGACTTAGCAACAGCGCGGCACTTCACTGGATATCTGGTAAGTCGCGACACACAAAATATGTCACAGCAAGATATGACCCGGGCTACGGTTGAGTCGGTGTTAGAAAACGGTCACGATGCCGTGATAGCCAGCTTATTTTATTTTTTATTAGGCGGTGCACCTTTGGTTATTTTACATCGACTCGTTAATACTTTGGATGCCATGTGGGGATACAAAACCCAGCGTTTTTTACAGTTTGGCTGGTGCGCCGCACGATTAGATGACTTGTTGGGTTTCTTGAGTGCCTGGGCTACTTGTTTGACTTATGGTTTACAAGCTAAACCCTTATACAGGTTAACAAAAATACTGCCCCGCGCCTGGCGACAAAGCCAACAATATAAAAGCCAAAATGGCGGTTTGTGTATGTCTGTGGGCGCGCAAGTATTGGAATTTAGCATAGGCGGCTTAGCAAGTTATCATGGTGAACTTGTAGCTGGTTCATCTCTAGGGTTAGGTAGAAAAGTACAAGTTTCTGACATTTATGCCAGCACCCAGTTGGTCAAAAAGGCCAGTTGGTGGTGGATTATTTTAGTCTTATCAGTGGGATTTTTATGGCTGATTTTTTAACACTCTCGGACCCTTTAGTGCATGGCGGACAACTTACTAAAATGGCCGAACACTATGGCATCCCATTAGAAAAATGGCTCGATTTATCCACTGGCATTGCCCCTTTTAGTTATCCAATTCCGGCTATACCCTCTCATGTATGGCAACGTTTACCAGAACCATGTAACGCACTGCAAACAGCTGCTCGTGATTATTACCAAACCCACAATTTGTTGGCTATTTCTGGCAGCCAAGTCATTATTCAGCTAATACCTCAAATAGCACAGCAGCAAGGTTATGCTGCAAGCCGCGTATGGTTACCTGAAGTCGGTTATCAAGAACATCACAAAGCATGGCAAAACGCCGCATACCCAAGCATTAGATACAGAGAAATTGAAGAGCTTAAACAATTAAAGACTCAAGATATTGTAATATTAATTAACCCTAACAACCCCAGTGGCACGCTTTATTCTTATCCACAAGTTGCAGAATTATTTCACCAAGTAAAAGTCAATAATGGTCTACTGATAATCGATGAAGCCTTTATGGATTGTACGCCGCAACACTCTTTTATTAATCAAATCGACAGTCCTAACCTGATTATCCTGCGTTCATTAGGTAAGTTTTTTGGATTAGCTGGCCTACGTTTAGGTTTTGTCGCTGCTGCAAATTCATGGCTCGCACTTTTTAAACGCCACTTAGGTCCATGGAGTATTAATGGTCCTGCCCAATATATTGGGCAACAAGCACTAATAGATAATACTTGGCAAAACAAACAACGCCATCTCCTCGCTGAGCATAGCGGGCAACTCGCTAAACTGTTGCAACAACGTTTTAAACAGCCTCCCTCAGGCACAATGCTTTTTCAAACGGTAAAATGTCAACAGGCTGAAGTGTTGTTTGACAAATTATGCCAACAAGGTATTTATGTGCGTTTATGCGATGAAAAAAATGCATTACGTTTTGGTATCCCCACCAGCAGTGAGCTGATACGACTACAATTGGCCTTATCTACCACACCAGAACTAGACTAAGAAATAGTTGCCCCCACTAAATGTTGCAACACTGTCACTGTGTCAGAATCATGCATGTAACCTAAACCAATCTCCCGAGAAATAGACAAGTTGTTGATAGACTTAAAGTGCATATTTTTGTCTTTGACTATATCGTCGGATACCGGAATAAAGGCACAACCTAGTCCCGCTTTGACTAAACCTAAAGCATATTCAATGGTTTGTATTTTTGCTCTGGTATCTACGCTGACATTCCCATTGGCGAGGGCTTGTTTTAAATACGCCCAGCCTTCACAGGGACTTCGTTGAATAAAAGCCAAACCTTGTAAGTCGGTAATACTAAGGCTGTCGATTAAAGCTAGCGGATGATGTAGAGGAATAGCCAATTGATATGCCTCTTGCCACATGGGCACAAAATGTTCCTTGGTTAACAATAAGTCGCGGCTAATAATCCGCGCCTGGCAAGGTTCATCTTGGGAGACTAAGGTGAGTTCTAATGAGTCAACAGAACGAGTAAACCTGCCTAACAAATCACTCATTCTTGCCACACCTAAACCTTTAATTAATCCCAATCTAAAAGGGGTTTTAGTGGTGTCTGTGCTAAATACGTCGCGGATGGCGCTAGCTTGCCCCAATAATTGTTTGGCTAAAGGATAAAGTTGCTCACCTGCATGGGTAGCTTTTACCCCCCTAGCATGACGAACAAACAAGCTAGTAGATAAACTGTGTTCTAATTGCTTCAATGATGCAGATATGGAAGGCTGAGCGACAAATTTTTTCTTTGAAGCCGCGCTTAAACTACCCGTTTCATAGATAGCGACAAAATACTCCAATGCACGTAAATCCACTTTATTTTCTCTTAGATTTGGTATAGGTAAAAACTATAGCAAATGAAGGTTATTAATATTATTCCTTTATCTAAATAATGCTTATGATTTGCTCAAGTTAAATCTAAGCCTACCAAAATATGGCTTATAGACTTTTATCTAAGCTGTAGATTTGGGATATAACAACATGATGCAAGATCGCAATATCAAGGTTAAACAACAGATTATTGAGGCCATAGAGTCTGATTCTTTACCTACTGTCACTTCTTCATTCACACCTGCAGAAGTGGGTTTGTCGAACACTCAGTTGATTGACTTGTTTGAATCACAAGTAATGAGTCGGCACCTAGATTTTCAGTCGCGAGTCATGCAAAAACAAGGGCAGAGTTTTTATACCATTGGCAGTGCAGGACATGAGGGTAATGCGGCCTGTGCCTTAGCCTTTAGACCTAATGACATGGCTTTTTTGCATTACCGAAGTGGTGCCTTTGTAATACAGCGCTCTAAACAAGTGCCTGATCAAAACCCTTTGTACGATATGCTGCTGAGTTTTGCAGCCTCTTCTGATGATCCTATTTCTGGTGGCAGGCACAAAGTGTTAGGCAGTAAAAGCCTGTTTATTCCTCCACAAACCAGCACCATTGCCTCACACTTACCTAAAGCCGTAGGCACCGCTTTCAGCATAAGCCTTTCGCGAAAAGTGACTGTAGATAATCTATTAGAAAAAGACGGCGTGGTGATTTGCAATTTTGGTGATGCCTCGTCGAATCATTCCACCGCCCAAGGCGCCATCAATGCTGCGGCATGGGCTGCCTTCCAGTCAGTGCCAATCCCAATAGTTTTTATATGTGAAGACAACGGCATTGGGATCTCAACCGCTACACCAAAAGGTTGGGTACAAGCTAATTTCCAACATAGGGCTGGTTTACATTATATCCAATGTGATGGATTGGATTTACTCGACACTTATCATAAAAGCCAACAAGCGGTTGAGATTGCCAGAAAACTACGTAAGCCAGTATTTTTGCATATGCGAACCGTGCGATTACTTGGGCATGCGGGTTCTGACTCTGAATTTACTTACCGAAGTAATGCCTATATTGAAGACACTGAAGCTCACGATCCTTTGTTATTTAGTGCTGCACTGTTATTGAAACATGATTGTTTGAAAGGCCAGCAAATAATTGATTTATATAAAGATATAGAAAAACGCGTAGAACAAATCAGTCAAACCGTTATCACTAAACCTAAGCTAACCAGTGCAGAGCAAATAAAACGCAGTATTATCCCGCCTAAATTAAACAAGCCATACCTCAGTAAAGTATCTAAATCGCAGCGGGATGCGTTATTCAGCCATGAAAAACATAACCTAACTAAGAAACAACATCTCGCCAAATTATTAAATTGGACCATGCTGGATTTAATGGCACAGCAAAAAAATATAGTCATGTGTGGTGAAGATATTGGCGCAAAAGGTGGCGTGTATAACGTCACCAGTAAACTGGCAGACAAATTTGGTCCACAAAGGATCATCAATACTTTACTTGATGAACAATCTATCTTGGGTATGGCAATAGGTTTAGCCCACAACGGTTTTTTGCCTATGCCAGAGATCCAGTTTTTAGCTTATGTGCATAATGCTGAAGATCAAATACGCGGCGAGGCGGCTACCCTGCCCTTCTTTTCGAATGGTCAATTCACTAATCCTATGGTCATCAGGATCGCAGGTTTAGCCTACCAGCGTGGCTTTGGTGGGCATTTTCATAACGACAATTCTTTTGCAGTATTTCGTGATATTCCAGGGTTAATCATTGCCTGCCCTTCAAACGGAGCCGATGCAGTGGAGATGCTTAGAGAATCCGTTAGATTGGCACAAGAAGAACAAAGAGTGGTGATTTTTATTGAGCCCATTGCGCTCTATATGAAAAAAGACTTACATCAAGAAGGTGATGCACTTTGGTCATTTGATTATGTGCCCCCTAGTGAAGCAAAGCCGATTAAAAATGGGCAGTTAGGGTGTTTTGGCAAAGGTAAAGACCTGTGTATCATCAGTTACGGCAACGGTTATTACCTGAGTCGTCAGGCTGAAAAACAGCTAGCTGAATCAGGTATTCATTGCACCGTGATTGATTTACGTTGGCTGGCCCCCCTTGACGAAACCGCCATTATTAAGGCTATTGGGAACATAAAAAATGTGTTGATAGTGGATGAATGTCGCCAAACAGGATCCATTAGCGAAGCATTAATAACGTTACTGCTTGAAAAGGATAAAAACGTTTCAAAGCGAAAAATCGCTCGGCTTACCGCCCATGATAGTTTTATCCCTTTGGGGGCAGCAAGTTATCAAGTGTTACCTTCATGTGAATTGATTGTCGAACAAGTCAAGTTCATGTTAAATAAAGAGAAATAATAATAGGACGCCTAAAATTTAGCCGATAAAAACCTTGTGTGTGTTTTCAACTGATTATATCTTAATGCAAACAAAACACGCAGGAAGCGCTTATGTGGAAACTGGCACTATTATGTAATATCACTTTGATTTTTCTATTGATTGTATATAGCCCTATAGTCAACTCAGATGAAATAGAGGTAGGTTTTGAGCCTTTTCCACCATTAATCAATGAAGACGGCAGTGGTATGGTAGTCGAGATGCTTAGCGCACTTTCGGCCAATCATAACATTGATTTTAACGTCCAAATCATGACCTATGGCAGAGCCAAAAAAAACCTAAAGAATAGACTCGTAAAGCTCATTGGCATGACACCTTTTCAATTGGAAACCCACGACTTCTATGAATATGCTACCGAACTCAATTGGCATATTAATACCCATGTTTATCTATTTTCCTTAGATAAAGAGTATTTCAATATTGAAAAATTGCCGCCTGGCAGTATTGGTACATTGATAGGAAACGCAGAATTTCTTTCAGAAGTAGTAAAAGTGCCTTTGACAAAATTTGTTGAAGTGAGTCATTTAACCCAATTAGTGAAAATGTTAGCCCTAGGACGCCTAAATGTGATTTTATTCGAAGGTGTAGCGGCAATGAATACCATTAAATCCCTCAAAATAAAGGATGTATACTTTAAAGAAATGGGCTTAGTGCCCAGCTCTCTCGCTGTTTCCAATACAGCACAGGGATTAATGTTAAAGGAAAAATTAGATACTTTTTTATCTGATGTAGAAAATCAAAACTTTTTCCATAAGTTTGTGCATTACACTCCTTCTAAAGACTCAGGTATTATCATTATCGAGTAAAAATTCTTAATTCACGTCCAATATTTACACTTAAATTCTCCCCTCAGGCAAAGGAACAAAACAATCTCCTAACAAGCGCGGTGGAATAGGTTGTTTAGCCACAAACCGCAATTCAATACTGGTTCGATTGGTTTGCATGTTATTAACCACGTGGGTCCGATGTAACGTGCTACCTTGAAAAATCACACCATCGCCTGGGTCCATTTGTGGTTGCCAAAATGAATCTGCAGTAAATCGACTGTTGATACTATTAACTGTCAACTCATGGGGAAGTAAGAGTTCATTCACAGCCGATGAAACAAACTCTAAGCCTGGCGCATCTGCTCCACAATGGGTTAATGCAATCCAGCAAGTCACAGTGGGCAATAACGCTTCTGCTTTTTGTTTCGAGCCACTCGAGGCGAGGAAATCAAAGCCTAGCGCACCATCTTGATGCCAACCGTGAGGCGCATGTTCAGGAGGATAGCGGTGCGGTGCATATTGCCTACGTATCCACGCCTGATCAACATCACATAACACCTGATGACTTCCTAACATTTTACGGATCTCAGTACCTGCAGTGCCCAGTGAGATTTCACTTAGTAAAGCATCCACAAGCACGTGGTCATCTATTGCACTAAGGTTTACAGACGATGCATGGGATAAGTATTTTTGTGCAGGCAACAGCGAGGAAACCACAGCTTCAACAGATTGAGTTTCTGCCATAGTGGCGATATCTTGATAGATTTTTTGCCCAGCAGAAAGCAGAGATTTGGTCAGGCTGGCACTTAATGCCTTTTTCGTCATCAACACTGCTTCTAGCGGTGTTTCGTGTGATAGCGGTTTAGAAATATTCAGCTCCCGTACAGGCTTTATTTGAAATCGAACACAGCTCCCAAAACATAGTTGCCCCTCTGCTTGTTATACTCTTTTTATAATGCTTTCAATTACTTGCACCACTTCCGCAGATTTTTGCAAATTGCTGGCATCTGGGTGCGCTGCTGCAAATTTGCCACTGTCGTTATCATAATATTCTCCAGAATGTTCCGACATGCCTTCTTCTAAGGCCAAACCTTGTAAGATTTTAGCACCAATGGCTAAATCGTTGCCCGCCACGCCAAAACCTTCAGTAACCATTTTCGACGCAAGTAATGAACCTGGATTGACCGCAATAACTGTGAGTCCAGCCGCCTTAGTTTGTTGCGCCATGATATTACTCCACATAGTGATAGCCAATTTACTTTGTGCATAAGCTTGCATGTCATCACTAAGGCTAACTTCTCCCCTCAAAGCCTGAATGTTTACTGGTGCTTGCGCCGCTGAAGAAAGGTTGATAACTCGGCCACCATTACCTAATAGAGGTAGTAGCTCTTGGGTAAGCATGTAGGGTGAAATAGTGTTAACCACAAACCTCACATCTAGCCCTGCAGCTGTAATAGGCTGATTAGTTTTAAACACACCTGCGTTATTGATAAGGACATCTAGGTGCTGATTTTCCTTGCTAATATCAGTGACTAATTTTGTGACCTCCGAAAGATCAGACAGATCCGCAAGGTAACTTCTAACAGTGCCTGAATCTGGGATCGCAGCTAACACCTGTTTAACTGAGTCTAGCTTTTGACTATTACGTCCATGTATTAATAAGTGATGGCCATCAGAGGCTAACAATTTTGCGGTTTCTAACCCAATGCCGTCTGTTGCACCAGTAATTAAGATAGTTTTTTTCACGTTACTTTCCTTTAAATTGGAAGGCCTAAATGAATAGGCCTTACTGGAAATTCAAGATAGCTTTGCAACTTTACTGCAAGCAATGCAAATACTTAATACATCCACTGTTTAGCCATTAATTTATATCTATAACCACTTTACCCATGCCTTGACCACTTGCTAGTCGGTCGTGTGCCTGAGCCACTTGTTCTAAACTAAAGCGTTGTTCATCTAACACTGGGCGTAACGCACCGGCTTCTGCTATTTCAGTTAATTTGTTGAGGATCTGAGCATGCACTTCACGCTTATAGTTATGCAGCATAGGGATCAACATAAACACCACATGTAATGATAACCCTTTAAAATGCGCCACACTCAAATCTAATTCCACCAAAGAAACCGTTGAAGCAACTTGCCCATTTAAGGCTGCGGCATTAAATGAATTAAGCATGTTTTCGCCACCAACAGAATCAAACACTACATCAAAACCGGCACCAGCAGTATGTTTAGCCACGTACTCTTCGACTGTTTCAGTTTTGTAATTAATACCTTTAGCGCCAAGCTTTTCAATTAAAGCTAGTTGTTTATCGCCGCCACCTGTAGCAAACACATTAGCACCTAAGTAGTTAGCCAATTGTACTGCGATATGACCTACACCTCCCGAACCACCCTGTACCAAAACGTTTTGACCTTTACTTGTATTGGCGCGCATCAGTCCTTCGTAAGCAGTAATCCCCACTAATGGAATAGCAGCCGCTTCACGCATGCTTAGGTTTTTTGCTTTTCTAGCAATTAGCTTAACGTCGGCCACTATATATTCAGCTAAAGTGCCGGGTAAATCAGCTAACCCACCCGCACAGCCATATACTTCATCGCCAACTGCATACTCAGTTACACCTTCAGCAACCGCTGCAACTGTACCGGCAAAGTCCATACCTAAAAGCGCTGGTAGTTCTGGTGCAAGAGGTAAGTCGGCCCCCATCTGGCGGATCATAGTGTCCACTGTATTCACACTTGTTGCTTCGATTTTAACTAAAACATAGCCGGCTTTTATTTCTGGTTTTGGAATTTCTGCAACTTCAAATACTTCTGAGGTGCCAAAACTTTTTATGATCATTGCTTTCATAAGATTTCCTTCATTAATTAATAGGAGTGATTTTATGACGCCAGTATATTTACTATTAAATATTTTGATAATAGACTTAAATAAAGAATCACTTTATAGTTTTTGTTGATAATTATGAATATTGAACACCTTAATCTTTTTATTAGAATTGCAGCGACGCATAACATTAGCCTAGCTGGAAACGAGTTAAGGCTTTCCCCAGCAGTGGCCAGTGCCCATATTAATAAATTGGAAGCTGGGTTAGGGGTGCGTTTAATTCATAGAACCACCAGAAAAGTGTCACTCACAGAAGAAGGCAAAGCCTTTCTGCCTTATGCTGAAGATGTGATATCTAGTGTTGAAGCAGCGCGGGCGTCAGTAGGTGCTGGCAATGCACTGCCCATAGGCACTTTACGCGTGGCGGCCCCCGCTTCATTTGGGCGCATGCATGTTTTGCCGGCACTCAGTAATTTCCTATCGTTGTATCCTGAATTACATGTGGATTTAAAACTATCAGATACCATAGTGGATTTAGTTGAAGGGGGCTTTGATATTGCCATTCGCAATTCACAATTAAAGGATTCCAGTTTAATTGCGCGAAAATTAGCAATAGATACTCGAATTTTGTGCGCATCCCCAGCTTATTTAGAAAAACATGGCATTCCAAACTCACCAGAACAGTTAAATTCTCACCAATGTATTACCTTAATGGGCCTTGATACTTGGGCGTTTCATACACCCAAAGGGCCAATAAACGTTAAAGCTAAAGGTAACTTTCGAACCGACAATGGAGAAGCCGTTCGGGATGTGTGTATTAATGGAATGGGTATTACCATCAGTTCTAAATGGAGTGTGTATCAACAACTTCAGAGTGGGGAATTAGTGCAAATTCTTGCAGACTATCCCTTAGTTAATGACACCGCCATTTGGGCTGTTTATCCTAGCTCTAGACTACTTGCACCAAAAGTGAGAGCCTTTATCGATTATTTTACTGAATACTTTGGTGAGATTCCCTATTGGGAGCAGCATCCATAAAATAGCAACGTAAGACTAACTGGTACGCCCTTCGCGGAAACCTTTTTTGAACCCTGACTTAAAAGCCTTATTGAGTAAATCAACATAATGTTCCGCTGTCATGGCATTGGACGTTTCTAGCCATGTTTGCTCATTACCATCGACTACCTGATACTTTCCCTCATTGGTACTCACCCCAAAAGGACTTAATTGCTCATCATTCATAAAATGCCTCATTAATCATTACAGATGTCACACAGTCTAATTAACTAGGCCAATACTAACAGCAAAAGTAGCAGACAGTTTCCCCACATACTTTATGGTTGTGGCTTCATTTCACTGTCTCACCTATCTATGATTGCCATCACTTTTACCATTGTCACTCTATGGTAAAGGTTATTTTGAGGCTCTCATTGGCATATTAATTTTCTGTACAAACAGCTCGTAGCCAATTATGTTTAAATAATTCAGGTTAACAAGACATTCCAAAACTCAGTCTCAAAAATCAATTAGGGGGAAGCTGAATTATCCCCATGTGCAATATAGAGGTAGTATGAAAGAGGGAGTTTTAACCTTAGCAAATCGAATCGGAGACTTTCTTAGTGTCACCCAAGACGGATATGCGATTTTTTCAGCAGAGGATGTATTAATTGGCTGCAATCAGGCTTTTGCAGACTTTCATTGTGTTGAATTCGAACACATTATCGGACAAACCTTTAGTCAATTATTGCGACTTGCCTACAAAAATCAGCAAGGACCCAATATTGAGACAGATGATATAGAGCAATGGTTAAAGGACGCTCAGAAGAAAAGGCGTAGTCAAGAATTTCGAATTTTTGAAGTGGATCATACCGACGGAAGTTGGTACTTAATGTCTGAACAAACACTCCCATCTGGCGAGTTATTATTACACGCAAAAAGTATTTCGACACAAAAAGTAGTTGAACAAACCTTGTCTGAACATGTTCACACATTGACCGATTTAGCATTGACAGACGAATTGACGCAAATTGCCAACCGCCGCAGTTTCATAGCCAAGGTAAAATCTGAAATAAACCTTTATCAAAGAAACAAGCGTGCATTTACTTTTTGTATATTAGATATTGATTACTTTAAGAAAATTAACGACCGTCATGGTCATCAAGTGGGTGATAATGTACTTCGTCAATTGAGTAAGTTGCTAAAAAACACCTTACGAGAATATGACTATTTAGGTCGAATCGGTGGCGAAGAGTTTGGGATTTTATTACGAGACACTCAAGCCACTGAAGCGTTTGAGATCATGAACCGATTACGCGAAAATGTAATGAGTTACACTTTTAATCGTTCCAGTAACCCAGTCAACATCACCTTATCAATAGGTTTGGTTGAAAGCTGGTTAGGTTGTACTTTTGAGCTACTCTACAGTCAATCTGATATAGGTCTATTTAAGGCAAAAAATAACGGTCGAAATCAGGTGGTGGTGGTTGATAACAATCAGTCTGCTTAAACAACTGCAGTGCAATTTTTACCGAGGTATTAACTCTGAACAGCGTAAAATTACTGTCCCAGACACTTGAACTAATTTACTGCAAACACTTTACATAATCAGCGAATCAGGCTGCCTCTGGCTAATTAACTCAAATGTTATCTAAAGCCAGTCTATTCCATTGACTTTTGAATTAAACATCCGCAGAATTGCGCGCTCAAATTGCTCAGGTGCTCTTCAAATCAGACAGTTAATGTTTGCATAAACAAGAGATAATCGGGAAGTTAGTGGGACATTCATTTGTCTAATTCTAACGCTGCCCCCGCAACGGTAATACTGAATTTCAGTTAAGCCCGGAGACCGGCCTGTCAATATACACATTTACAGTGCGGTGGGCGCTAGGAATTGTATTGAAACGTAAACACTTAAATAAGTTGTTATTTAGGTGGTGTTTCGGCATTCCTATTGTCCTCATTTCAGAGGTCAAAATGTTTTTCCAAAATCGCTTTTTAATAATGCTGACATGTTTTGTTTACGTGAGCTTGGTCTCAGCCAGTGAGCAAGCAACAGACAGTGTTGAAGTGCTTACCATTTATGACCAGCCAGCTTTGTTCTCAGGCAATTACCAAATTCTTGTCCGTGAAGATTTTGTCAATAGCTCACAAACGCTCGCAGACATATTACAAACAATTAATGGCTTACAGATACGCCAAATTGGTGGTTTAGGCAATCCGGTTTCAGTGTCGATACGGGGTTCAAGCAGTAAACAAGTGCAATTATACATTGATGGCCAATTAGTCAACGACAGTCAATTTGGTGGTTTCGATTTAAACCAAATACCCACTGAACAAATTCAGAGTATTGAGATCAGTAAAAATCAAGCCATTGGGGCGGGTTCAACGCCAATTGGAGGGGTCATTAGGATCAATACCTACAATCCAAACCAAGACAAATTAAAATTGAGCCTGGCCCTAGGTTCATTTCATCACCAAGAGTTGAACCTTTTATACAACAAGGCATTTGAATCAAATAATTTATCCCTTGGGGGAAGTTACCTAAAAACAGATAATGATTATGCTTATCTTGTGCCTCAGAGCTTTAACAACAGTAACCAGTCAACAACTGAGCCTTTGAACAATAATCAATTTGAGAAGAAAAGTTTTTACTTAAACAACCAACTTACATTATCCAATCACCAAATCAGGCTTACCCTGCAATACAACAACCAAGACAAGGCCATACCTAACTATCAAAATAACACCCCAGAAAACGCCTCGAGTCTGTCGTCTGACACTTGGCGGTTGGGATACAGGCACAGTATTTACACCCAACTAAAGTGGCTTGAAAACCTCGAATTTGAAGCCTACCAAGAAAACAAATCAGAACGTTACTTAGATATATTGGCAGATATTACTCGCCTAGATGCCAACTATGACACAACCAAAACCCATGCTGAACTCACCTCATCTTTTGTATTTGATAGCCAATATGGTGACTTTGCTGTTAGTCCTTTTATACAGGTCAATAAACAGCATTTTGATTCTTTTAGTGTGGATCAAAATGGCCCCATTAGTTGTAATGCAATAAGTAGCTGCGATGTTATTGCAAAACAAAACCAGCAGTTGTTAGGCTCTAGGTTTGAATGGCAGCAAAATAGTGGGCCACTTTCAGTTTATTCATTATTAACCCAGATACACGAAGAAAACCAAAATATCGCGCTTAATCAAGCAGATCCTAACGCTTTTAATAACAAGCAGGATCACCAAACTCAAGAACTTGGGATCCTTTTTCAGGGGCCACAACTAAAAACAGAACTTATTGCCAGTAATGGCATTCGCACCCCCACCTTATTTGAACTATTTGGGGATAGAGGGTTATTTAAAGGCAGTGAAGACCTGCTGCCTGAACAAGCTAAAACCTTGAATTTAGGTGTAACCTTTGAGCAGCAACTCGCACAGATGAATTACACTCTCGTTTCATCGATTTACCACCAACAATCAGACAATGCCATAGTCGCTATTTTTAACAGCAGTGGTGTTGGAGCATACGAAAATATAAGTGATGCAACACTAAATGGGCTGGAGCTAGAAACAAAATTAGCGGTGTCGCCTGCCTTTAATATCAATCTACAAGCTAATTTTATTGATAGTCAAACCCGTTCAGTGGTGTCGTCTTTCGACAATAAAAAATTACCGGGTATTTACCACCAACAATACAGTATTTCGCTAAATTACCAACTCAGTGCAAAGTGGAAAATACACCTACGTAGTGCACTAGACAAAGACTTGTACTTTAATCGCGCCAATATATTCACATCTAGCAATGGTCAAGCAGGCAAGCCGGCACAACGCAGAGTGACAGACCTTCAAGTCAGTTACATTCACGACATTTACCACTTCAACCTAAATGTGAATAACCTATTTGATCAACAGTATCAAGATTTAGCAAACCGTCCTGCTCAAGGTCGAAACATCCTCTTCAAACTTTCAATACAAGGCATATAAATGTTAACACTATTCAAAAAGTCTGCGATTACACTTGGCTTAATAAGCACCTTAACCCTGTTAGGAGGTTGTGGCAGCGACGATAATCAAGCCCCAGAGTTATCGGGGAGTTTATTAGTTACAGTGGCTGAAAATACCACAACAGTAGGTCAATATTCGGCAACAGACGATAGCGATGGATTGACCTATTCTATTTCAGGTTCAGACCAACAACTATTTGTCATCGACAACACTGGTGCAGTGGAGTTTATTAACGCTCCTGATTTTGAAGAGGGTGATACAGGACCTTATAACTTCACGGTAACGGTAACTGATGCAAAAGGATTAACGGACTCAATTGATGTCACAGTGAGTGTAGGAGACGAATTAGATACCCCTTCATTAGCATTGGTACAAACAGTAGCAGCCGATTACTCTAGCTCTCAAGTGGCGTATTTAGACTACGCAACAGAAACGGTTGAGGATGGTTTTTACGCTAAAACACAATCTGACTACACCATCAGTGTGTATCAAAATGAAGTTTTTCATATTGGACGTTTTTTTATTGATACCGTGAGTAAATACAATGCCGAAGATGCGACTACAGAAATCTGGTCTTATACGACTCAAGATGATGCAGATTCGACTAGTCGAAACCCTTATACCTTAGTGTCACTCAATGCAGAAAAAGCCTATTTGTTACGCTATGGCTCAGATAAGATTTGGATAGTTAACCCCCAAGCCACAGACTTTGATAGTTTCAAAATCGGTGAGCTAGACCTAGGAAGTTACGTACCCGACAACAATACAGCTGGCACGCCACGTCCATCATCAGCGGTAATCAGTGACGGAAAACTATTTGTGGCGATGCAACGCTTAGACGATTCATTTGCTGCCACTAACCCCGTTTATTTAGCCGTTTTTGATACCACAACTGATAGCGAAATTGAAACCAACGCTGATACTACTGACGATATGATGGGTATTCCCTTGCTGGGCCTAAACCCTTTAGAACACAGCCTAAGATCCTATGAAGACAAGGTATATATAACTACCCGCGATTCTTATTCAGCAGTCAGTCCAGATCTTAGTTTGATTGAAAAAGTTGATATCAATGACTACAGCTTAAGCACAGTATTAAGTGCTGGGGACATTAGCGATAACACCACAAAGTTCATCCAGTCAGCAGCCATTGTTTCCGCTGAAAAAGGCTACTTCTTTGCTAACGAGACCTTTTTTGGTCCATACCGTGAAGAGTCTACACTTTATCAATTTAACCCCAGTACCGGCGAGATAAGTAATGAGTCTGTGTTTGATTTGAATTCTAATAGTATTGGATTTATCGACATTGATGCCGCTGGCTTCTTATGGGTAAGTGTTAGAGAAGATTCGGCACCGGGTATAGAAATTATTGACACCGACACAAACCTCCCCCTTATTAATCGCTTAGAAACACAGTTAAACCCTAGTGTGATTCGATTCATATCAGAATAAAGCGCTAGAGCAGCTAAGTTGTAAGTTGAAGCCAATTAGCTGTATTTCAATTGTTAGCCCTGAGTATTTACAGGGCTTTATTGTTCATTTCGTTTATTTTTAATCTTGTCATCAAGCTAGTTTGAATGTTCAGCAAATATTTTATTACATAATCTAGTTTTCACTTTTGATTATATTGAGTGATACTCAAACTGCTCAAAAAACACCCTAATCATCTTTTACCCATTATGAGCTAAACAATGCTATTCATTGCGAAATGGGTCGGTAAGTAGTCTCTAGGAGGAGATTATGCTCAAAGTAAACACGATTTTTAAACGCTTAAAACACGCCCCACTGTCTGGCTCGTCTTTCAAGCTAAGTACAGGGCTCTTCATTATTGCTCTGCCTTTTTATGCTGCGGCTCAAGAAAACACATCCCCCGAAGGTAACGAGCCAACAACGGATGAAATTGAACGAATTGAAGTCACATCCGCTTATGGTGATGCCGCTTTACGGGCATTTAATTCCGGTAACTTTGAATTGGCAGAGGTTGAGTTTAAGAAAAATGCCAAATGTGCATTACGGGCAGAGCGCAACAAAAGAGCAGGCATTGATGGGCTGATTACCAGCCAAATAAATGAAAATCTGCTTGCAAACCAAACCTCTAATAGTTCGGGGCAATATAGCCAATCGAGTTCTGGGAATGTATCGGCCTCGTCCATCTCTCAATCGGGTAGCAGTAATAAAGATCCAAATGATGAGCTGAGAAAAAGCACCTGCAATAATCGAGGCTTTCAACTTTACATGATGGGCATGTCACAAATTCAGCTGGGGCGTGCCGAAGAAGCTGAAAAAAACTTCAAAACAGCAGTGGTTTTAAACAAAAATTTGTATGACGCCCATCATCGTCTCGCTTTGATGAAATTACTTCGTGAAGATGTTGAAGGCGCTGAAGATGAACTGTCATCAATCAAAAGTGTATTAAACCGTTGTTATGACTGTGACGCCAAGGACAAAATATTAGCAAGAGTAGATTTTCTTGAAAAAGCCTTAGAAGGCAAGATAAAACTTAGATAATTGGCAGGCTTTGTTTGCAAAACAATCATCAGACTCTGAGTTTCTTTTGCGCAAAATACGCTTCTTTGCGGTTAATCTGATATTTTTCAAAAGACTCAATAAATGCTTCGGTATTTTTAATGCTTTGTTGAAATGAAAGGAATTTATCGTCGTTAAAATTTTGATTAAGAAAATAGTTAATGATGTTTAAATCGTCTGCAGCAAAACTAAAAGGCAAAAACCTTTTTTCTTGGTCAATTAACTCAAAAATTTCTTGGCGTAATTTAACAGTAAAATCGAGATCAACATTGCCGTTGCTGACTTCTATTGCCGCTAGTTGCTCTGCCGCTTTTTTGTTAAATTTTGCCAAGGTATCTAGTTCAGCATCAATTTCTTCAAAAACCGGTAATAGCAGTGTTGATAATTGATTAGTGTGTAACTCACTTGTGTCTAAAGGCGACATGATTTGCTCAATTTCCCCTCGTGTTGCCGTTATTTTTTCCTCCAACTCAGCCAAGTTTAAAATATCCGCTTTTGTTAGCAGGCCTTTATCAGTGGTTACTTGATTGTAGATCTCAGCAAGTTGAGTTGTATCGGCTTCCAGCTTTTCTAATGCCTGTATTAAAAGAGGCATGGCAGACGCTAATGTTTTTTGAGCGGCAACCTCAGATAGTTCTTCAGTTTTGGCGGTGTTGTATTCAGCCTTAGTGACCACAGAGGAATTTATTTCTGTTATTTGCATTAATGATTGAGAAAAAGAATCACCGGCTAGATTGTTGATACTTTGTGGCAATGTATTTCCGTTTTGAGAAGTATGGAATTCATTGGGTGAATATCTCGAAATAGTCTCATTGCCCATTAAAAACGGCTGTTGTTGATTTTTTACTAGCACAATAAAATCTCTTTCCATTTATAGAAGTAGACTTAAAAGCAATAATTGCACCATTGCTTACAACAGTGATAACGCCTATTCTTCCACTACAGAATCATTATCACTTTGTAACAACATATAATGCGCAACCTTGTTTTTATCTTTATATCTGTAGTTTTCATTTCATGCTCAAAGGACGAGAGTGGAGATGTTACCGGCTCAGCGGTGATGTTATGTACAGATGATAAATATAAAGAAATATGTGATTTAACACATGATGGTGCGTTATGCAGTTTGCCAAGAGCCAATACAATTCGCGCCCTTGTTAACCACTATCGCAATAGTACAGTGAAAAATTCATACATAGCCCTTACGGTGCTAGATACTTACAAAGCCTGCCTTGAAAACGTGGTTATTGCACAAAGCTCTATCCAAAAGTCTGACGAGATATCACGATTTAGGACAATTGCGAATATACCGAAGTTGCAAGATAAGATTGCCAAAGAAACCAGAGGGGTAAGGCCAGAGATCAATTTATGGCTTTACAAAAAAACAGGCAATCCAGACTATTGGGAGTCCATGCTCAACGGCGTGGCTATGACCGATACTATTCACCATGATGTATATACTGTTATGTTGGCAGAAGCCGCAACGCGGAGTATCGATGAAGCCAAAAAAATTGCCGACTTATTAGTATCTCGCACAGAATTATTAAACGATCTCACCCCAGAAATTTTCGAATTTTATATATTGTTTTACCTAAAAAACCGAGACAACTTTAAAGCTGCAGTCTGGCATGGCTTGTACACAGAATATATAAAAGAAAATCCAGGCATAAATGTTAAATACTTCAAATTTCATGGAAAGATGCAAAGTGCGACCTTGAATAAAGCGCAAAAATTAGTCGACAGCATTATATTTGATGCGAATTGGAAAGGACTAAAAGTGAAAGATCTTGAAAAAGTGATCATTTAGATTTTAGTACCCCCTAGCTACTGGTTGTCTGAGACTATGGCAAAAATAGAATCTCACAGTATTTGATTGAGTGAAAAACATAGACTCAAGCTCCCCCACTTAGTCTTTAACACTCAAAGCATCGAAAAAAACTCAAAAAATAGTTCACCCCTTTTTCTATTGTAGTTCGTTACTCAGATGAAACTACGGAGAAATACTATGCACACTTTACCTATGCTAACAGCGCCGCACTTTAATCTGAATAAATTTATCGCCACTGGTTTTGTTGCCACAATCATTACATTTGTATTATTTGTGGCTATGCAAAAGCTCATTAATAATGATCAAGTCAGGGTCACTAAAGTCACCGAACACTCGCCAATAATATTAACCTATGACATAAAGGAAAAGCCCCTCATTGAGCGCGCTAAAATAAAGCCACAACCAGCACCTTTACCTAAACCTAAATTGATCGCAAAAGTCACTGAATCAGATCCTGATGTTGGCTTCGATACCAACTTACATGTGGCCAATATTGGTGTGCCTGTGATTAAGAATAAAATAAAAGCCAACTTTGACTCAGACGGCGGTGACGCAAGACCCATTGTCAGAGTAGAGCCAAAGTATCCAGCGACTGCCGCCCAAGAAGGTATTGAAGGTTGGGTAAAACTCAGCTTTTCTGTTACGCCATCTGGTACAGTCAATAATATTAAGATACTAGATGCGCAACCTAAGCGTATATTTAACCAAGCGGCTAGACGTGCATTGGCAAAGTGGAAATACAAACCGAATATCCAAGCTGGTAAAGCACAAGCTCAGGATGGCATGATGGTCATGTTAGACTTTAAATTGGCAAGTTAATTTTAGTTAGGGGTAGAAATTAGAGGCTAGTGGCTAGTGGCTAGTGGCTAGATGCTAGAGGCTAGAGGCTAGAAACTATCTACTAGCAACTATCTACTAGCCACTATCTACTAGCCACTATCTACTGTCCTCTAGCCACTAAAAGTTAACCCACTACATTGTTTAGCAATTCTGGGCAATGTGAATAAGGAGCGTCTATGAGTATTGCGTTGACCTTAAAATCGAGACTATTTGATAGAGCCAGTAATGAAAGCTTGATGTTGCGTTATGCTCAGTCTGGAGACCGAGCATTACTCAGCAAGTTATACGATACCTGTGGAAACGACTTATATCACTTTATCCTGACACTTTCTGACTCGGCGTTAGCTAAAGATATTTGCCAAAAAACGTGGTTAAAAGTCATAGAAAAAAAGCATTTATATCAGCATTCTGGGCAATTTAAAGCTTGGCTCTTTACTTTGGCTCGTAACCAATTAATTGATGAATTTCGTCGCAACAAACACAATATAAGTGATACCGAACAACTGCTTGCCCCTGAGCAAAATATTGAAATGAGTTTAGATGATCAAGGCATCAGTATTGTATTTGACCATGCACTACTTGCGCTGGCATTTGAGCAAAGAGAAGCTTTTTGTTTACAGCAAGAAGGTTTTGCATTGCAAGACATTGCCAGCATAACTCATTGCCCACTCGAAACTGTCAAAAGCAGACTGCGATACGCCAAAGACAATATACGCAAAGTGCTAAACAAACATTGCGGAGAGCAAAATGACTAAACAAAACCAACAATCAGATGACGCACTAGAGCAACATTATCTTAAGCGTAAAAGTCAGCACCTTGCCCCTGCATCCATTAAACGCCATGTATTGGCTAAGCAACACAATAACCAAAACACGGCTTATATTTTTAGGCGTATTAGTTACGTTGCCGTTGCAGCCAGCACTTTGCTGCTAATAAGTTTGGTGTTACTGCAACGTACTGCTCCAGTTTTATCTGACTACAACTACCAAGTGGTGCAACTACACACTTTGGATATTGAGCCTGAGTCTGTATCTGCGCGCATCAATAATCGCTATGCTGAACATTACAAAAATTATTTAGCACAGAAGAACACCTATGCCGCACACCACAAATCTAAGGCGGTTTTACACCTAGTTGATGCCGGTTGGCAATTGAAAAACTGCGATAATGAAGTACTACAATTATCTAATGAATTAATTGCCGCCCTGAGCAATATTCAACAAATCGACACACAAATAAACAGTGGTGACGCAGTAGAAATAGTCTTCGATGAATCAGGTATTATCTTGGGCATCACCCGTAGCGGTAACCATTTGCGCTGTTGATAAACAGTGGATAGTGGCTAGTAAATAGAGACTAGTTAGAAGCAAAAGATAAGAGCTTTGAACCACAGAGATGTATTTGTGTTTTTCGCCCTTTCTAGCAACTAGTCTCTAGCTACTATCCCCTGCTTCACACTGCTTCACACTGCTTCATGCTGATTAATACTGCTTCACCCTAATTTAAACTGCCCTCCCCCTCAGCTATTAACTTTCCATTAACCTTTTCGTTATATTATTCAATGAATTAGTGATTACTATGATAAAAATTTAGATTAATGCTCTGACGAAAAAAGGCTACAATACTGATATTCGATCATTTGCCGCATTTATTTGGAGAAATCATGGATAAAAATATTAAAACTCGTAATAGTGTGAGTTCACGCACCACGAGTCAAAAAGCCCTACGTCTTAATCTTGATGAAAAGAAGTACGGCACCATAGTTGAAATTGGTGCTGGACAAGAGGTAGCCAGACAATTTTTCTTAGCGGGTGCGGCAGCCGGTACTATTGCTAAAACAATGTCTGCTTATGATATGAAGTTTTCAGATGCCATTTACGGTGTACAAGAAGACGGCCGTTATGTGAGTAGAGCCCGTGTAAAAGCCATGATGGAACAAGAATTTGACCTAGTAGTAGACCGAGTCGGTGACATTCGTTCCAAATCATCCCGTTATTTTGCTTATGCCGCTACGGTTGCAGCAAAAAGCTTCAATCGTAAAAACGAATGCCATGCCTGGTGTGGCGTACGTGTGCAAATGTACCCTGGAGCAAAACCATCAAACATCACAGTGCATGTCAGAATGCTTGATGACAATGCAGAAGCGCAACAACAAGCCTTAGGTGTACTTGGCGTCAACCTTATCTATGCGGCTTACCATTATTTTGAAAATCCAAAGCAAATTATAGATTCATTAACAGACGGCATGAAAGCCAACCGTATTGAAATTGATTCAATCGAATTTGAAGGCCCGTACTTTGAAGACATTGATAACCGAACTAAAAACATTCACCTGATCCGCAGTTGGAAAACCCGCGCTATCATGTTTAGACCTGACGGCAGTGTGGCTGTCCCTGCAGAGATGTTGTACAAAAAAAATATCCTCACCATTCGAGGCTCGTTCCGCCCCGTTACTAAACTCAATGTCGATATGATTGAACAGGGTCAAAATTCGTTTTATACACAAACGGGAGTTGAACCTAGCAATACTATTGCCATAGCCGAAATATCCCTAAATGATGTGCACGGCAACGATGCTAAAGTTCCAGAAAAAGACATAGTAGCAAGAGTGCAATTGCTCAACTCACTTGGCTACAATGTCATGGTCTCGGATTACACCCGTTACTTCTCTCTTAGAGCCTACTTCCGTCAATTTACCCAACTTCAAATCGGCATTGTAATGGGTATGGTCAATGTTAAGCAGATATTTGATGAGAATTTCTATAGAGGTGTTGAGGGCGGCATTCTAGAAGGTTTTGGTAAGTTATTTCCTGATAATACCCGTTTGTTTATCTATCCAGAAATGAATGAAGAAGGTCAAGTCACTGAATTTACTGATGTAAAAGTGCCAGAGCATTTACGCTTCTTGTACCGTCATTTGTTAGAAAATGGCTTTTTACACGGTATCGAGTGCAGTGATCCTGCCTTGTTTAACATCTATTCACGCCATGTCCTTAAGCAACTTGCTAATGGTCAGGGCGGTTGGCAAGAGAGCCTACCAGATGGCATAGCTGAAGAAATTATTAAACATAAGTTCTTTGGGTATCGCGGCTAAAGTCTTATAAAAACAAAGGCCAGTAGAGAGTTTTACTACTGGCCTGTTTTGATCAAATATTCCGCTAAAGCAGCTTGTCCTGATGCAAAGGCCAATTCTTTAGTTTCTACACTCTCCAAATCTAACCACAAGTAACGACTCACTTCCTCTTGCTGCAAAGTCAAAGCAGGCTTGGTATGCAGAGTAATTTCAAAAAAATTATCTAAGGTTGAGTAAAGTACATCTTTATAAAGGTATTGATTGGGAAACGAAAAAAGATACTGCATAACATTGATTGTGAGTTGTAACTCTTCGAATAATTCTCGTTTTAAGGCTTGTTCATTGGACTCATTGTAATCAACAAAACCACCAGGAAAGTCCAACTTACCTTTACAAGGCTGTTGCGCCCTTTCCACCAGCAGCATTTGCCCCTGACACACAATCACGCCACACACGGCAGCAGCGACATTGTGAAAATAGACAAAGTCACATAAATTGCAGCGATAAGCCTTTTCACCCTGTTTAACAAGGCTTGGCTGAGCGCATTTTACGCAAAACATAGTTGCATCCTGGTTAACCATTCTAAAAACCCTGAGCCCGGCTTAAATAGGTGAGCCGGGCGGCAAAGGTTTGACTTTGAATTGAGATTTCCACTCGCCTACTCGCCAATATTGCTCTAACTGTCGAGCCATCACTTCGTTGTGAGCATTGCGACTTTGGTTTTTTAACCACTTGTGCAAAGCAATTAGCTGTAATTCAATTTCACCTCGCACTTCAGGGGCCAAGTTTGCTTGCGCTGTGGCTTTTACCACCTGATCTAAAACTAAATAGTTTAGGCGTTGACTCAGTTGTGGATGGGCTCTATTGATGCCACGTTTAATCGACTGCTTAAACAAAACATTCAATAAATAGTCTATGTCAGGCGTGCCTTTTAATAATGCTTGTTGCTGGGCTATACGATTAAGGCGCTCAGCTTTTAACAACAAACTTAGGCTATAGGCTGCGGCAGATTCTGCAGCGCTAATAGGGTCAAATGTCAGACCTGTGCGCCCTTTAAAACTTTCGCGGTTGCGGCTTTCACCATAAGCCTTTGGAGTGATCAATTGTGTCAAGGCAGCAGGAATGCTCAAAAACTCACTCTGTAAGGTATCAAGCATGGCCTCTACCGCTTGTTTTTGCTGATCGGCAGAGATCACCTGCACCCCTTTAGGAATAGAGTAATCACCTTTTAGCTCGTATTCATAGTTCACCCCACCAATGACCTTAGCAACCGCGTCTAATTGATAACGATGTAATAGATAAATAGGCGCAAAAGTCTCTTCCAATGAAGACAAGCTTGCACCGGTTTTAATGGTTTTAATGCCAAAGTTAGCCATGGCGACTTGGCGCACTGCACTGATGCGTTTTAGCTCACTAACTGGATCAGCACCGTTGTCCCAAAGATGCCCTGCGACATTGGCTGCATGAGATGGACGGGCATCGGGATCAGATTGGTAGGTAAACCCTTTTTCTCTCGCTGCCATCACTAACTGATTTAAGCCTTGTTGTTCGCTGTTTTTATCCTTGTAAGTTTGATAACCATAGGCCACTACATATTTATCCCACTCACCCATGCCTTCGTCATAGGCATTCTCTAGGCTAATTTTGCCGTCCTTAATACTTACCATTGGATGAGGGTAATCCATAACAGACTCACGGCCATATTCGCTCGCAGCAAAGTTATGGGCAATGCCAAGCGTGTGTCCTACTTCATGGGCAGAAAGTTGACGAATACGCGCCAATGCCATGGCTTTTTGTTCTGAGATATCCACTTGTTCATCAGGCCCTCCATCAGCACTAAAAGGGCTGGTTAAACCTAAGGCAATTAAATAATCTTGTTTAACGCGCAGTGAGCCCAAAGTGACATGACCTTTAATGATTTCACCACTACGAGGGTCAATCACAGAAGAACCATAAGACCAACCTCGCGTGGCGCGATGCACCCACTGGATCACGTTATACCGCACATCCATAGGATCTGCGCCTGCAGGTAATACTTTAACTTGAAAGGCGTTTTTGTAACCTATGGCACTGAATGCCTGATCCCACCATAAGGCACCGTCTTTGAGTGCGCTCATTACCGGTTCAGGAATACCAGGATCAAGGTAATACACTATAGGTTCCACCGCTTCACTTACCTGAGCATTAGGTTGTTTTTTAGTTAAACGATGACGAGGGATAAAGGCTTTGGTCATGTTATCTTCAATGGGCACTGAATAATCTTGATAGCCCACTGACCAAAAGCCAGAAAAAGGCACAAACTTTCTGGGTTGATAATCTGAGTCAGGTAACTTCACTAACGAATGGTGTAAATGCACCGAAATGCTGATGGGATCTGGGGTCACTTGATTCACATATTGCCCAGGTTTAGAGCCCCCAAAGGTTACAAGCGCTTCTAACTCAGTATTATTGGGAAACGCCTTACTGCGCTCTAAATACACCCCACTTCGCTTGGCATCAGGCTGATAGCTACCTTGTTTAGAGCCTGCTAAACGTTGTGATATCTGGTGAATATCCGAGAGTAAAAAATCGGTATATTCGATAATCACCACTGCACCGTCACTGGCAACAACAGGGAAACCCGCAATCACAGAATCGGCAAAGGCCTCATCAATACTCGCTTGCTCGGCTAGATTAGAGGAACTCGCGCGGTACTGGGTATTTAATTGTTTTAGCAGGACTTTATTACCGTAACGCTCAAATTTAACTAACCGAGTATCGCCTAATTGCCCACGATCTAAACCTATGTCATTCGAACCAATACCTTGTGGCATACTACTTTGAAAAAGAAAGGGTTGGTCAAATTTGTCTATCTTCAAGAACACTTTGTCTTGTTCAATTTGATAATAAAAATCAAAAAAACCACTTTGCTGCGACATATTTGCAGTAAAGTCCGCGACACTAGTTTGTTTATTCGAGTCAGAAGCAAACACCTGAACAGAAAAAATGAACAGGCAAATAACAGCAAAACGCATTGGGCTTATCTCTTTAATAATTAGATAGGGGTAACATTAACGATATTTACCCACAAAAAAAAGCAAAGTTGCTTTATTGATAAAAATGGGCTGACAAGCATTTTATTTTTAGACTGGAAACAAGGTAAGATAAAACACTACTTAAACAACGCCTTAATTTTTTTCTAACATCCTTTGAATTCAACTAAGTAAATCCATCATTTGAGTTAAATAGGCATACTCTTTGAATAGTTTTTATTTTAAGTAAACGGACTGACTATCATTATGTTTAACACCCTTAAATTTGAATATGCCCTTAAGCTATTCAAAGAGCACAAAAAAGCCTTTGCTTATGTGGTGTTTCTTATGATTTGCGAAACTACCGTGAGTTTATCTGTGCCTTTTTTAGCCGGCCAGTATTCAGAATATTTTATCGCCAATGCCACTGGCATAAACCAAACACATATCTATATTTTACTGTTGTGGTTTGCCCTATTTGCAGTTCACGCACTGCTGCGTTTTTTATCCACTTATAATGTCAGCTTAATCGGCGCACGTTTAATGGCAGAGCTGAGTTGCCGCCTGTATGACCATATTCAAGTTTTGCCTATGCAGTACTTTAAAGAAAACAAACGTGGCGATGTGTTGTCTATGTTGAGTAATGATTTAGCCGTGATCAGCTACTTCGCATCCAGTGTATTGACAAACCTAGTCCCCAGTATGTTGGTCTTAATTGGTGCATCAATTTTGATGTTTAGCATTGAACCTAGCATTGCGATATTGATCATTGTGTTTGTTCCCGCGATATTTATCGTATTGAGGTTGGTAAGTCGTGGCATGCAACCTATTTCTAGGGCGCTTATGCAACATCAGGCAGATTCAATGGCTATCGCCAGTGAAAATATTGGTGCTATTTCTTTAATCAAAGCCTTTAATCGTGAATCCTCAGAGTCAAAAAAATTCAAACACAAAACCTCTGAAATACTCGCGCTGCGCAGCCAGCAATTAAAGTTACAGGCAATCTTGTCACCCTTAGTGCAATTTATGGCGTCTATCGCAGTGTTAATAGTGATCGTCTTAAGTTTTATGCGCTTTCAATCTGGCAACATCAGTATTCCTGATCTAATTACCCTGATGCTTTATGGCTTAATATTCACTCGTCCTTTAGGCTCATTAGCGGGTTTATATGGTCAAATACAACAGGTTATGGGCGCATCAGACAGGCTACTAACGTTTTATCATGTAGAATCGGAGTTTCAGGCAAATTCCAATCAACAGTTAACAATCACAAATGCCGAAATACGCTTCGACAAGGTCTCCTTTGCTTTTAACGATAAGCCCGCTGTTTTCGAATCTTTATCTTTTACTCTCCAAGCAAAACACACCATGTTGTTGTACGGTAAAAACGGCGGGGGTAAAACCACGCTACTACATTTATTGATGAAGTTTCTTGAGCCTACCTCAGGAAATATTTTCATCGATAATCAAAATATTGCCGAAATTAATAACTCCTCGGTGCGTGCTGCGATAGCCTTAGTTTCTCAAGATGTATTGTTGTGCAATGGCTCCATTTTGGACAATATTACTTATGGTGTGGTGGCGCCCACCGCAGAAAGTATCAGCAAAGCCTGCCAAGCATCAGGGGCGGATAGATTTATCGAAGATTTGCCCCAGGGCTATCAAACTGCTGTTGGAGAAGGCGGTGTGTTGTTATCAGGCGGCCAAAAACAACGTATCTCTCTGGCCCGAGCACTGTTGCTAGAACCGCATATTTTACTGTTAGATGAACCCACCTCAATGCTTGATGAGTTTTCTAGCAGGTCTTTTAAAGAAGAGTTTAAACGTTTATTTAGTCACTACACTGTTATTGTTATCTCTCACGATAAATCATTAAATGAAGTAGCAGATGTGGTGTATACATTAGATAATGGCGAGTTAACTCAAGAAAAATAAACGTATAAGTCCCAGCTAACTAAAAGGAACTAAACATGGATCTAGTATTAAAAGAAGGCCTACTTATACAAAAGGTAGTAGACGAAGTGGTGATACTTGAGCCTGATAGTGGCGATTATTACACCTTAAACGAAATTGGCGCATTGATGTTAGAACAGTTACAACAAGGTAAATCTGCAGACGCAATAACCCTAGAGATTAGTCAAACGTTCAATGTCACACAAAAAGAGGTCAAACAAGACTTTACCCTATTGCTAACTGAACTTGAAAAACATGGGCTTGCACACCATCAAGCTACTTAAACTCTTAACTAAATTTTGGCGAGTACCTAACTCAAACAAGGTAATTGCCCTCAAAGCTTGGTACCTATTTATATACTGGAATATATTAATTTCGGTGGTTCCGTACAAATATTGGAAAAACAAGCTATTCAAAAATAGTCATACTTTTTCTGATGGCACTATTGCTGATGTTATCTCTATCACCCAATTAATCGAAAAAGTCGCGCGAAATCATTTTGTTAAAATCAACTGCTTGCGAAGATGTGCAGTACAAAAACAACTATTAACAAAATTAGGCTTTCAGCCCCAATTAGTATTTGGCGTGAAAAAACAGCAAGGCAAATTATTTGCCCATTGTTGGTTAACCCTCAACGGCCAACTTATTAACGACTCAAAAGAAGAAACAAGCCAATACGTAGCACTTCTTAGCCACGATAAAAATCAAAGCCAAATACTCAAAAGTTTAAAATAACCATTAGAAAAATTAAAAGCAATTCCCCCTAACAACATGTTGGAATGACAAGTTACTTGGTATTCTGGAAA
>TARA_R110000751_G_scaffold91266_2_pt1 | contig 59428 bp, 50 predicted proteins | sample TARA_R110000751 | Tara Oceans TARA_R110000751 (sample SAMEA4398001) | marine metagenome | biome: Polar Biome; feature: [MES] marine water layer (ENVO:01000295) within the mesopelagic zone...; material: water (ENVO:00002006), including particulate matter (ENVO:01000060) such as...... | reverse complement strand
AGCTTCTAGCTTCTAGCTTCTAGCTTCTAGCTTCTAGCTTCTAAAAATTTTAAAGTTTACAATTTAACTAACAATAAAAAGTCGCCTCAATATTTAATTGTGGCGACTTTTTTGTTGCTTACCTTTAACTATTATTCCGATTAAAATCTACCGTGACTTGATAACGCCCATGAACATCCGCTATTTCATAAAACCAACCATGGCGTTTAATAATCTTTTCGCTAAGCTGTAAACCTAAACCATAACCACAACCAAACGCAGCCTGTTTAACATTTGTTTCAGAAATAGGCGCAGTACTATCAGCATTGTCATTACAATTAATAATAGTCACACGACTGCCCTGCTGTTTAATAAAGACTTGCCCATGCTGTGTATGTTGATAGGCATTTCGAATAAGGTTACTTAATACAATATGGCAGGCGGTCGCTTCGACATTCACGACAAAGTCTTCACTGTCTATATTCACTTTAACGTTTTTAGCGTTCAGTAAATAATCAAGATCTGCACATAATTGTTTAATTTTTTCATATAGATTTATCGGTTCTTGAGTAACCTCTTGTTCATCATTACGGCTAAGCCAAAGTAAGGTGTCTGTTAAGTTACTCATGGTTAAACCAGCTCGCTGAATTCGCTGCAAGGTCAGTTGCTGTTTTTCACATAAAGGCGTTTTTTCACTAAGCCGTTGCAATAAGTCAACATTGCTACGAATAACTGCAATAGGCGTGCGTAACTCGTGGCTTGCATAACTTAAAAAATGTTGCTCTCGCTGCAAACTTTGATGAGCAGAATTTAAACTACTTTGCAGCAAAGACGCTAACAGATTTAATTCATTGTAGGTAAAATCCGGAAGCGGTTTTTGCAGATTATCTTGTTTTAGCGATTTAGCCCAATGTTTCAAAGATTCCACTGGTTTAGCGATTTTTTGCATTATCATCACTAAAAAGAAGGTGAACAAGCCAATCGCGGCCACACCTGTAAAAATGATTAAATATAAACGTTTTTCTGGCGCAGATGAACCAACAATAACAGGTCGATCTTTCTCGAGCATTACCCTAGAAATAAACCTTTTTTCACCTTGAGGACTGTAAAACAGAATCACAAAATATATATTCTCAGGCACAGCAAAAATAGATGACTGTTCTTTTATTTTTTGCAGTTTTCCCACTTCAGTGGGTGGTGATATAAAACGCTGTTGAATAATATCAGGCGTATCTTGCCAACGATTTGATACATTAAAGCCAGCGATATTTTTGGGTTCCCCCTCTTCAACGTCTACTGATTTGGCTAGATCACTCATGACAACACTGAATCCTTTATCGAGGCCATCAATAAAGTAATGCACACTCAATAGTGAAAAACCAACCGCCATCACTGAGCCTAGAAATACCACACTGAAAAACAAATACAGCCTAATACTTGGCCTAATTTTCATTAGGAACTTCCTTCAATATGATCTTTAACATCTACTTCACTGTTCTCTTTAATTTAATAGCAAAACCTATACCTGACAACGTTTCTAGCGTAATACTAGCCGTTGCGGTTTCGAGTATTTTCCTCAAATGATAAATATGCACTTTTAAGCTATTACTATCGGGTTGTTCATCCCCCCAAACAGTTTGCATGATTTGCTGGCGACTCAGCGCTTGTGGACTCACTCGCACTAAGGCCTCCAATAATTTAAAGGCGATAGGCGAGAGCTTCAATGTTTGGTGTTTTATCAGTGCAGTGTGCTGATTTAAATCTAGTGTCAAATCACCTAATATTAAGCGTTTTACTTCGCCACTGCGGCGTTTCGCAAGTACTTGTACACGGGCCACTAGCTCCTTCATAGCAAAAGGCTTTGCGAGATAATCATCACTACCGGCAGCAAACCCTTGCAACTTATTTTCAAGCGTATCCCGCGCCGTAAGCATCAGAATAGGAATGTCTAACCCCCTATCTCGCAATGTATTACATAGGGTCAATCCATCCATTTTGGGCATATTGACATCGAGTATTATCATTTGGTAACGGTGACTTTCTATTAAACTTAACCCCATAAGCCCATTACTCGCATGATCACACTCTATTGACTCAATTTCGAGATAATCAACAATGGTTGTAGCAAGATCAATATCATCCTCAACCAGCAACACATTCATCATTTTACTATATTCCAATTGACCTTTCGGCCGAAAACAAAGCAAGGATTAAGTACCATGTTCAAAACAAGCTTAATCTTCACTTGATACAATGACATTTTCTGCCACACCACCACCTAACACACGGTACAAAGTAATGCGATTATCGAGATCCGTCAATCTTGTGGTTATCAGGGATTGCCTTGCACTATACATAGTACGCTGCGCTTCTAGGGCATTTTGAAAACTATCCACTCCACCTTCATAACGCGCTAACGACAAGTCATAACTGCGACTCGCTGCAGCCACTAGGGCTTCTTGAGCGTGCAACTGTTGTTGAATCGTTGCTCTGCGTGCAAGGGCGTCAGCCACTTCGGAGAAAGCATTTTGAATGGCATATTCATAAGCCGCCAAATATTTACGTTGTTGCGCTTTGGTGTATGCCAAATTCGCTTCATTCGCTCCACCATCAAATATCGGAAGAGTTAAACTAGGCGCTATGCTCCAAATTGAGCTAGCGCCACCGCTAAAAATATCTGCCAAAACCGAACTCGCCACGCCACCGGTTGCCGTTAATGACAATGTCGGAAAAAACGCCGCTCTCGCCACTCCTATATTCGCATTCGCTGATTTTAGGTTATGCTCAGCCGCTAATACATCAGGGCGTTGTAATAGCACTTCAGAAGACAACCCCGCAGGCACATCAGATACCAAACTCTGGCTTTCAGGTAACCCTACTGGCAATAAGTTGTCATCAAATTGTGCACCAACCAATAACTGTAAGGCATTAATATCTTGGGAAACTTGGGTTGTATAACTAGCCATGTCTGAACGAGCATTATAATAAACTGTTTCAGCACTGGCCAAGTCTATTCTAGAGTCGACTCCTAGCTCTAAGCGTTTTTTAGTGATGTCCATGGTTTTTTGGCTATTAGCCGCGGTTTCTTGGGCTAAACTAAGTTGATTTTGATCTGCAGCTAAGGTTAACCAAGCATTTGCAATTTCACCAATTAGCGTGATTTTTGTTGCTTTGGCGGTTTCTTCGCTGGCTAAATAAGCCTCCATTTGCACCGTATTAAGGCTACGAATTTTACCAAACAAATCTATTTCATAACCACTTAAGCCAGCCTCGGCTTCATAAGTGGTAGCAATATTTCCAGATGACGACTTAGTACGATTTCCACTTAGCCCAGCATTTAAATTCGGATATAAATCCGCCTTTTGAATCCGGTAGGTCGCACGAGCCGCGTCAACAGCAGCAAGGGTTTGCTGCAAACTTCTGTTACTACTGAGTGCCAGTTCGATGATCTGCACTAAACGGGGTTCTTGGATAAAACTTTGCCATGGCACCTCCATGGCTTGTTGGTCAGACAAACCTTGAATTTGAGTACTGGGTTGATTCTCCCATTGATTTGATACTGGTAATTTAGAACGAGAATAATCTGGCGCTAAAGTGCCACAACCTGCCAATATTAACGCCCCAACAATAGATAATAACTTAGCACTAAACACAGTCTGTGATGAATTAATCATGAGCATTCTCCCTTGTAGGTGCCGCAACGTCATAAACCGGGCGCCTCTTTGGGAATAAACCGCGAATTAACACAAAAAACATAGGCACCAAGAAAATACCTAAAATTGTTGCAGTTAATGTCCCCCCCACTATACCAGTACCTATTGAAATACGGCTATTTGCGCCCGCTCCTGATGACAATGCCAGTGGTAAAGTACCAAACATAAAAGCTAAAGAGGTCATAATAATCGGACGTAAACGTAATTTTGCCGCTTCTAATGCAGAACCTACTAATGACATGCCTTTTTGATAGGACACCTCAGCAAACTCAACAATCAAAATCGCATTTTTAGACGCCAGACCAATAGTGGTTAACAGCGCCACTTGAAAATAAATATCATTTTCTAATCCGCGCATTGAGCTAGCTAATGCCGCTCCAACTAACCCTAATGGAATAACCATAATAACTGAAAACGGCACTGCCCAACTTTCATATAAGGCTGCGAGTGCTAAAAACACCACCAAAATAGAAATGGCGTACAGCATGCTTGATTGCCCGCTAGAAAGCTTTTCTTGATAAGATAAACCACTCCATGCGTAACTTAACTTACCTTGACCTACTTCTTCAGTTAAGCGCTCCATTTCTGCCATGGCTTGGCCCGAACTTACCCCACTAGCAGAAGCCCCCTGTATTGAATAAGATGCAATTCCGTTAAAACGAGACAAGCTTTGTGGCGCATTCGACCAAGAAGTGGAGCTAAACGCTGAAAATGGCGTCATGGTGGTTTCACCGTCTGCATTCACACCGCGAACATGCCACTCATTAAGATCTTCTGGTTTCGAGCGATATTCAGCGTCACTTTCCACATACACTTTTTTCACCCGGCCATTGTCTACAAAGTCATTGACATAAGACCCCGCCCAGGCCGAGGTTAACGTTGAGGACACATCCGCCAGCGACAAACCAAGGGCTGTGGCCTTGCCGTTATCAATATCAATCTTGAGTTGAGGGGTATCACCTAGGGCACCTTCGCGAATACTGGTGAGTAACTCACTTTGTCGCGCTTTATTTAGCAGTTCGTCTTTCAATTGTGTTAACTCTTCACGGCTTGTGCCTGTGGCAGCCTGCAATTCAAAGGTAAAACCATTACTTTGCCCTAACCCTCGTATAACAGGTTGTTGCATAGCAAAAATACTTGCATCACGAATAGTAGAGAGGTTTTTATTCATGCGTGCAATTAATGCATCGGCACTTTGATCCTCGTCGGTACGTTCATCCCAAGGCTTTAACCCTACAAATCCCATACCCGCATTTTGTCCGCTACCAGAAAAGTTAAAACCAGAAATAGAAAACACTCGCTCAATATCCCTTGTTTCTTGGGTCAAAAGGTATTCTTCTACTTGCTGGGCTACAGCCCGTGTCCGTTTAATAGACGCGCCATTAGGCAAACTAATTTGAAACATAGTACTGCCTTGGTCTTCTTGGGGTAAGAAGCCCGTTGGCATACGCACAATCAGTAAACCCAATATCCCAATAATAACGCCGTACACTATTATCCAGCGCACTTTACGGCTAATGATATGCTCCACATGCCCTGTATAAGAGGCGGTCATACGGTCGAATATACGGTTAAATCCAGCAAAAAAACCTTTACCTTGTTTACTATGTGTAGTTTTGGTCAGTAAGCTGGCACACAACATCGGGCTAAGGGTTAAGGCGACAATAACCGAAAGTGTCATTGACGATACAATAGCCACAGAGAATTGTTTATAGATAACCCCAGTTGAACCACCAAAAAACGCCATAGGTAAAAATACTGCGGATAACACCACCGCAATACCCACCAAAGCACTACTTATTTCTGACATGGACTCAATGGTCGCATCCCGCGGAGATAAGTTCTTCTCGCGCATCAGTCGCTCGACGTTTTCAACCACCACTATTGCATCATCTACCAGTAAACCAATGGATAGCACAATACCAAACATAGTCAGAGTATTAATGGAAAACCCAAAGGCTGATAACACCCCAAAGGTACCGAGCAATACCACTGGTACCGCGATTGCAGGTATGAGTGTGGCTCGCCAGTTCTGTAGGAATAAGAACATCACTATCACAACCAGCACCACTGCTTCCACTAAGGTTTGTACCACTTCGCTGATTGAAATTTTGATGAAATCAGTACTATCACGAGGAAAGGTTACTTTGTAGCCATCTGGTAAGTTTTTAGAAAGCTCGGCCACTTTCTCTTTTACTCGAGTTGCGGTGTCTAAGGCATTGGCCCCAGGCGACAGCATAACGGCAATACCCGATGCCGGATGGCCATTTAAACGGGGAATAGCATCGTAACTTGCACTGCCTATTTCAACTCGCGCAACATCACTCAGGCGCACATTGGCACCGCTTGCGTCATATTTCACGATAATATTACGAAACTGTTCAGGAGTAGACATCATTGACTGCGCCGTCACAGTGGCATTGAGTTCTTGGTCAGCTAAAGAAGGTATCGCGCCAATTTTACCCGCAGGTATTTGCACATTTTGTGCAGCTAACGCCTTAGTAATATCAGAGGGCATTAACTCATAGGCTGCCAATTTAGTGGGGTCTAGCCAGATACGCATGGCATACTCTGACCCAAATACCCGCGTATCTCCTACTCCATTAATTCGTGCCAGCTCATTTTCTATGCTAGATGAAATGTAATCTGCGATATCAAATGAAGAAACCTGATCCGTAGAATCGTAGATCGCAGTCACTAGTAAAAAGTCACTATTCGATTTGGTTACTGTTACCCCTTGAGTTTGTACTGACTCAGGAAAGCGAGAGGTAACTTGCTGTACTTTATTTTGTACTTGAACCTGAGCGTAATCTGGATCAGTACCTTGTTCAAATGTAATGTTTACTGACGCCCCCCCATCTGAGGTGCTGGATGACGAAAAGTATAACAGGCCATCTAGACCAGTTAATTGTTGTTCGAGTATTTGGGTAACACTATTCTCAACGGTTTGCGCATCTGCACCTGTATAACTAGTTTTAACACTGATAACGGGTGGAGCCACACTTGGGTACTGCGCTATCGGTAAGGACATAATCGATGCAATACCAGTTAACATTATAATGATCGAAATAACCCAAGCAAAAACAGGGCGGTCGATAAAAAAACGGGCAAACATAAATTACACGCCTCCTTGCATTGCGGAGGAGTCTTTTGTTTGTTCGTTTAGAGTAACCATAGAGCCGTTAGTGTCCATTAGCACTTCTAAAGGCTTAACCTCACTGCCTGGACGTACTTTATTGGAGCCTTCTACCAATAATTTATCATTGACTGACAAACCACTGGCAATCAGCCATTTATTATCAACGGCATTGATGGTTTCTAAAATACGTTTTTCGATTAAGTTGTTATCATCTACTACATAAGCATAAGCTTCACCTGTTGCCTCATGATAAACACCTTGTTGGGGTACTAATATGGCATTTTTGTCTACGGCTTCATTTACCTGAGTACGTGCAAACATACCGGGCAATAAAACTCCCTCAGGATTAGGAAATTCGGCGCGTAATGTAACAGAGCCAGTAGACGCATCAACTGACACTTCTTGCATTTTAAGTTTACCTACGGGCCCATACTCAGAGCCATCTTCTAATGTAAGAGATACTTCAGCAGACCCTTGGGAGATCCCGCTCTTATTTATCATTTTGCGTAGTTTAAGTAACGCTTTGCTGCTTTTTGTCATATCCACATAGATAGGATCTAATGTACGTATAGTGGCCAAAGCAGTGGATTGCCCAGCAGAAACTAACGCGCCTACTGTCACATTAGAAATACCAATATTTCCTGAAATAGGTGCAGTCACTTTAGTAAATTCTAGATTAATAGACGCTGTCGCTAAGGCCGCTTGATATTTTTCGATATCCGCTTTAGCTTTCAGATAGGTAGCATTTGCATCGTCGGCATCCTGTTGTGATACCCCTTCAAACTTGAGTAAGTTTGCGTAACGTTCATTTTTCAATTTTGCCGTTTCAAGGGATGCTTTAGCACTGTTTAAGCTAGCTTTAGCTTCGTTGTAAGCAGCCTGATAGGTGGCAGGATCAATTTGATAAAGCAATTGGCCTTGCTCTACTGTACTACCCTCCTCAAACAAACGCTGCAATACGATGCCTCCAACCTGAGGACGCACTTCAGCACTACGGGAAGCGACGACGCGACCTTGCATTTTTGTGTCAATATTGTGCTCAGCTGTGGTGACCGTAATATACGAAACAGCAGGTACAGGTGCACTGATGGCCGGCGTGCTGTCTTGTTGACACCCACTTAGCACAGCAGCAGTGAATAGCAGCCCTGCAATGCAGATTGAAGATTTCATGATAAAGCGTTCCTCGTTAATAACCTAAATAAACCAGGCCAATACCACCCAATATTCCTGAAACAACTCAATATAAAGGGTTATAAGGCCACTATTGACTAAAGGATAACAAGGCCAAGGTTAAGGCCGGGTTAACAAAATAAATAAGCAACCAAATAATCTTAAAAGCATCAGCAACAACACTTAGAAAATGGCAGCAGAAGTAAATCTTGACGGTAAAGTGATGTGGCTTTTCAGCTTTGAAAGGTGGCGTAAATAAATGTTTTGTGGTGAACGATAAAAAATAATGCAGTTACACCATCAGCATAATACAAATGCCAGTCATAAATGGGATCAGGGCTTACAGCAGTGCTGAAGGGAGTTACCCATGGGATTTAATATGCCTTAGTTATCATCGAACATGGAAGGAGAAGTTCCTACTGCGACGTAACGGTAATTTGCGGTGAGTTCCTAAGGCTACACAACAGCTTATTGCTAAGGCAACTCAATTACACTTAGTAAGCAATTGATTTTCCGATTAAATTTGATAGAGTAAAAAATGTACAGGGCTCGTAATAGTAGATGTTGTAAAACCTTTAGGAAAATACCATGTCAAGATTGTTAGAGGGATTTGATGAACGCCAAATAATTTTGGGTACCATAGTCTTTTATATCGTTGCATTAGCTTTCAATTTAGGCACTTTGCACATGTATAATTTTAACTTTTTTAGTCAGTCAGTTTATTCTCAGAAAATAAACTTTAATATTACTGACACTGACACCTTACAAAGTATTGCAGCTAAAGTTGAGACATTAAATAACAACAAAGCATACGACTCTGTCGATATCTTATTATCTTGTAGTAAAACACTTTGCACTGTAACGGCTTCAAGTAAGTACAACATAGTGCAAACTCTCAAGGCTAAGCACTTTTTACAAGGATATCCTGTACTAGAAGAATAAAGTGATATCCCTATAACAACGGTTTAATTAAATAAGTAAGTCGACTACTTTTTTATGTCCTATATTTTTAAACCTTTATCTGTACTCATGGTCATGTCTGTCTTTTCAAGGTACAAGCAAGATTTTGCTTTTAATCTCTACAGAGGCAAATTCAGTTCGAATAACACTAAACTCGCGAACAACAAAAAACCGACTTAATCACAATCAATCAAGTCGGTTTTAGGAAATTTTATGGGCTAGCTTGGCACTGATGCTAACTATTTTTAAAGCGGAAAATGTTCCTTCCAATGCAAAGCAATCTGCTCCCTGGTGCAACACCAAACCCGGTCATGACTTTGCACATATTCAATAAACCTTTGTAGTGCGGCCATGCGTGCAGGACGTCCAATAATTCGGCAATGTAATCCAATGGATAACATTTTAGGCGCGATTTCACCTTCTGCGTATAACACATCAAAGGCGTCTTTTAGATACTGATAAAACTGTTCACCACTATTAAAACCTTGTGGAGTAGCAAAGCGCATATCGTTGGTATCTAAGGTGTAAGGTACCATTAATAGGGGTTGGGAATTCTGCGTATCATAATAGGGTAAGTCATCGGCATAAGAGTCAGCACAGTATAAAATATCACTACGATCGGCTATCAACTTCAGTGTGTTAGGGCTAGTTCGACCTGTGTACCAACCTCTAGGTTTACTGCCAGTGATCGCTTGATGTAATTGCACTGCAGCATTGATCATTTTCTTTTCTTGGGCTTCAGGCATATCTTGAAAACTGATCCAGCGCATAGCGTGACTGGCTATTTCCCAGTTTGCTTCTTTCATCGCTGCAACCGCTTCTGGGTTACGTTGCAGTGCCATAGTGACACCGAATACGGTAATCGGTAAATTATAACGAACAAACAAATTATAGAGTCGCCAAAATCCAGCACGACTGCCGTATTCATACATTGACTCCATGCTTAAATGTCTGTCTGAGAAAGCTTGGGCGCCAATGATCTCTGAAAGAAAAGTTTCTGATTGATCATCACCATGTAATACACAGTTTTCACCACCTTCTTCGTAATTGAGTACAAATTGCACCGCAATTTTAGCCTGATTAGGCCATTTAGGATGAGGGGGAAACTGACCGTAACCGCTTAAATCTCTAGGGTATGCATGTCTCATTGAGCACCTTATTCAAATTCAGTTGGAACAGTTAGTCCGCAACCAGTTAATATTAGCTTAATCAAATTATTTGTGGCTTCGGCAAAGTCACTTTGAGTCATAGGTTTGCCTCTTAGTTCATTTATTTGAACCGAAAAATCAGCATAATGTTGTGAAGTTGCCCAAATATTAAATAGCAAATAATGTGGATCAGTTGGAGCTAACTTGCCTTGATCAATCCATTGTTTAATAACATCAACTCGACCTGCCATCCAAGATGCATGTTGGTCTTTAAAAAATTCGTTTAAATTAGGTGCACCATTGATTATTTCTAGTGCAAACATTTTCGAAGCGTCGGGACGACAACGAGAAATTTCCATTTTATCGGCAATATAATGTGCCAACACTTCAGCAGGGTCGTCCCCCACTGTAGCTTCGTCAAACCGGCTATTCCATAACCGCAAAATATCTTCCAATAACGCTAAATATAATGATTCCTTAGATTTAAAATAATAAAGCACATTGGTTTTAGGTAATTCAGCTCTATCGGCTATTTGTTGAACTCGCGCGCCTTTAAAACCGTGTAACGCAAACTCCTTTTCAGCAGCGTTCAATATTTTGTTGCGGTTAAGCTCACCAATGCTTAGTTCTTTGTAATTCATACTTGCAGACATTTATTAATTCATTTCCCTTTACGTAATATAGATACAAACTCAGTCGCTCCACACAAAAATATCACCCAATCTAAGGGATTACTAGAATCATGACAGCAAAACAAAATTGCAATTGTTATAACGATCGGCATTTTAATTGCTTTCACCTAAGAAAAAGATGAAACATAAAATAAAGATAGTTTCTAGTTTAAGTGAAAAATTATTCTACAAGACTTCTTTTTTCGTAGATACTAAAAAACCTGACCAAATAGTCTAGTTTTTGTTGTATTTAACATCACTAGTCGGATAATATGCATACTGAATCCCGTTAATGGAGCGCAACATGATCAGCTTTTTGCTTAATAATAAAATGACAAACATAGATCAAGCCAGAGCTGACTTGACTTTACTTGAATATTTACGGGAACAACAAAAACTAACTGGCACAAAAGAAGGCTGTGCATCAGGTGATTGTGGAGCTTGTACAGTAGTGTTAGCTGAAGTGGTCAAAGATGATGACCAAACAACCCGTAGCCTTGAATATAGAGCCATTAATAGTTGTGTGACTTTTTTATCTGCATTACATGGCAAACAATTGATTACTGTTGAACATTTGCCCGAAGGCAAAGTGCTGCATCCAGTGCAGCAAAGTTTGGTCGAACATCACGGTTCCCAGTGTGGGTTTTGTACCCCTGGTTTTATTATGTCTATGTTTGCTTTGTACCAAAAAGCACAACAACCAGACCGAGAAGCAGTGATCCAAGCACTATCCGGCAATCTATGTCGTTGCACTGGTTATCGCCCCATAATTGATGCCACTTTGAGTGCCTGCCAAAATAAAGAACCCGACAAGTTTCAACAAACACAAGCCCAAACAATTACTCGTCTAGATGACATCAATAAACAAGGTATCAGCACGACTAATTTACTGGTACCTACCACAAGAGAAGAATTAGCAGCGGCCAAATCCACATACCCTACTGCCAATGTATATGCTGGCAGTACAGATTTAGCATTACAAGTCACTCAACAATTAAAAACCTTTGATAAACTAATTGCTTTAGGTGAAGTACCTGAATTAAACCAACTTGTTGAACAACCGCTAGGTTTATTAATTGGTGCCGCCCTACCCTTGGGTAAAATTGAAACCAGCTTATTGAAACATTTTCCACAACTATCTGAATTGTTATGGCGCTTTGCTGCCACGCCTATTCGCAACCAAGCGAGTCTGGGTGGCAACGTGGCTAATGCCTCACCTATCGGAGATATGCCGCCTGCCTTATTAGCACTTAATGCTATTATTCATGTAGATGACGGCCATCAAAAAAGAACAATAGCCGCAAGCGAATTCTTTTTGGACTACCGCAAGACGGCATTAAAACCTTCAGAATGGATAGAAGCTATTTTTATTCCCTATACCGGTTCCACAAATTTGCTACGCGCTTATAAAGTATCCAAACGTTATGAAGATGACATTTCAGCGGTGTGTGCAGTATTTAACGCTCAAATTATTGATGGCAAAGTACATAGCGTGCACTGCGGGTTTGGTGGAGTAGCGGCTATCCCGGCAACAGTGTCCGCCTTAAACAGTCAACTTGTGGGTCAAACTTGGTCAAGCAAAGAAACCTTTGAGTTGGGAAACACCATACTTAAGCAAGCCTTTTCACCCTTAGATGATGTGCGCGCCAGTAAAACTTATCGAATCTCAATGTTGAGTAATTTGTGGAAACGCTTTTGGTTAGAAACAAACCAGAATGCCCAAAAAATTGAAACCCGAGTGGTACATATTCCCTCAGCTAATGAGGAGGTGGGTCATGCGTAAACTTATTGAACAACCAGGTTTTGATGCAGCGCTTCAAGGCGCAGCGGGAAAATCACATAAACATGAAAGTGCTGAGCGTCAGGTCAGTGGTCAAGCACGTTACGTAGACGATATGCCAGAGGCTGCAAATCTGCATCATGTTGCAGTAGGAGTTAGTCCAGTCACCAGTGGAAAAATCACCTCTGTAGACTTGTCTGAAGTATTAGCCAGCCCTGGTGTAATTGATGTGATCACTGTCGACGATATACCTGGTCACAAAGATATTGGTCCGGTATTTCCAGGGGATCCTTTGTTAGCTAACTCAGAGATTTTGTACCATAGCCAACCGATATTTGCAGTGTTAGCAAGCAGCGTCAATTTAGCGCGCCAAGCCACACTAAAAGCCAAAATAGTAATTACTGAAACAACCCCTTGTTTAACCGTTGAACAGGCTAAAACCGAAGAAAACTTTGTACGCCCGCCGCACTTTATGCGTCGCGGTGATTTTAATCAGAGTTATCAACTAAGTCCCGTTCAGATAGAAGGCGAAATGCTTATTGGTGGTCAGGAGCATATGTATCTTGAAGGCCAAGTGTCTATGGCCATTCCCGAAGAAGAGGACCGGATGTTGGTTTACACCTCTAGCCAACATCCTAGTGAAGTGCAAAAACTCATAGCTGAAGTCTTAGATATTAAACTACATAAAGTGGTAGTCGATATGCGCCGTATGGGCGGCGGTTTTGGGGGAAAAGAAACCCAAGCGGCACAATGGGCATGTTTAGCTGCACTTTTCGCTAATCGTAATAAAGTCGCGGTTAAAGTTAGACTACCTCGCATGTTAGACATGATGGCTACGGGAAAACGCCATCCTTTTGAAAACCGTTTTAAAGTCTCCACTGACAACCATGGCTTGATCCAAGCTACTCATGTGGAAATCAACGGTAACTGTGGGCACTCTCCAGATTTATCTGACGCCATAGTCGATCGGGCTATGTTTCATGCAGACAATGGCTATTTTCTAGCCGATTGTTATGTAGAGGGCCATAGGTGTAGAACCAATCAAGTGTCACACACTGCGTACCGAGGTTTTGGAGGCCCCCAAGGCATGATAGTCGCTGAAGCCATGATGGATGCGATTGCCCGTAAACTAGGTAAAGATCCTTTGGCCATCCGCAAGCTCAATTTGTACGGTAAAGACAGCAGAAACACCACTCAATATGGCATGCAAGTAGAACACAATTTATTAGCCGATCTGATTGATAAATTAGAAGCATCATGTGATTACCAACTGCGCCGTAAACAAATAACTGCGTTCAACAAAACTAGCCCTATCATTAAGAAAGGTTTGTCTTTGACCCCGGTAAAATTTGGGATTTCTTTTACCGCAAAACATCTTAATCAGGCAGGTGCGTTGCTGCATATTTATACCGATGGCAGCATGCAAATCAATCATGGTGGCACAGAAATGGGTCAGGGGCTGCATACCAAGATTGGCCAGATAGTGGCGAATGAATTTGGTGTGCCCTTGTCACATGTTGAAGTCACTGCAACTCGCACTGATAAAGTACCCAACACTTCTCCAACCGCGGCCTCAAGTGGTACTGATTTAAACGGTAAAGCAGCACAAAATGCCTGTTTGACCATTAAGCAGCGACTTGCCGACTTTTATGCAGAACAAGTTAAAGGTGACACGAAAGAGGTTGTTTTTACTGAACAAACTGTCACCTTAGGCGAACATAGTATTGCCTTTGCAGAATTAATTCAGCAAGCCTATATGAGCCGTGTGTCACTTTCTGCCTCTGGCTTTTATAAAACCCCAAAAATTCACTACGACCGCACTACAGGTAAAGGCAGGCCCTTTTTCTACTTTGCTTACGGAGCCAGTTGTTCGGAAGTGTCTATTGATACTTTAACCGGCGAATACAAAGTCAATCGCGTGGATATTTTGCATGATGTGGGCAAAAGTTTGAACCCGGCGATAGATATTGGCCAAATTGAAGGTGGCTTTATACAGGGTATGGGTTGGTTAACCAGTGAAGAATTATTGTGGGATGATAGTGGAAAACTTATCAGTAATAATCCGGCTACCTATAAAATACCTGCCATAGGTGATACACCGGAAATTTTCAACGTGGACTTGTATCCTAGAGCCAACGACGAGGACAGTATTTATCATTCAAAAGCAGTAGGTGAACCGCCCTTTATGTTAGCCAATTCTGTATGGTGTGCTTTAAAGGATGCGATTTCCAGTATCACTGATTATCAAATTGATCCTGTGTTACATCCCCCTGCTACACCAGAAAAAGTCTTTAACGCAGTGGCACAAGCACAAACTTGGGTTGAGAGGCAAAAATGAGTTTACCAACAAAAACTTGGTTTGACGCACTGCACCAATGCCAGCAACAAGGTAAAAGTTATGTGTTAGTAACACTGCTTGCTACCGCCGGTTCTACTCCAAGAAATGGTGGGACCAAAATGTTGGTGTGTGACGATACTACCTTTGACACTATTGGCGGTGGCCATCTTGAGTTTGAAGTCACCAAACAAGCCCGCAACTTGTTACTCCAAAACACCACAACCCAAAAGCTCGAGCATTATCCTCTTTCAAGCAAATTGGGTCAGTGTTGCGGTGGCGCTACTAACGTTTTATTCGAAGTATTTAAAGAACACACCCAACATATTGCTCTTTACGGTGCTGGCCATGTATCCCAAGCTTTGGTGCCTATTTTAGCGCAATTGCCCTTGCAAATAAGCTGGATAGACAACCGCCAAGATATGCTGGATAAGATCGCGCAACAAGGCCAACCAAGTAACGTAAACTTAATTTTTAGCGAACAACCTGACGAAACCATTAGTACACTGCCAGACAATGCTTGGGCAATGATCATGACCCACAACCATCAACTCGACTTTGAAATAGTGGAAGCCGCCCTAGGCCGCGAAGAGATGGCTTTTGTAGGCATGATCGGTTCTGATACTAAAGCCAGACGCTTTAAAACAAGGTTGGCCCATAAAGGGTTTAAAAAGCAGGATATCCAACGTTTAATTAGCCCTGTTGGTTTATTGAACATTCCTGGTAAACGCCCTATTGAAGTGGCTGTCTCTATGGCCGCACAGCTGATTCAAATGCTTGACAATAGTGTTGAAACCCAAGATCAGAAAAAACAGGCATGGCGCGATAACAAACAACTCATTCAATCCCTTGTCAGTCAACCAGAGTCACAATCATGAATCCGCAAGCAGTGGTGTCGTTAGACACTATCAATAACCTGAGTCCTTCTGAAGCACAACAATGGTTTAGCCATTGCTGCGCCGCACCTAAATGGTTTCAAGGTATGGCAAATGCACGACCTTTTACCGATATAGAACAACTAAAACAAGTGGCCCAAACCCTTTGGTTAGAATGCAGCGAAGCAGACTTTCTTATCGCTTTTGAAGCGCATCCCATGATTGGTGATGTAAACAGTTTACGGGCTAAGTATGCTGCCACTAAAAACATCGCCAGTAATGAGCAAAATGGTGCCACACAGGCCAGTGAAGAAACATTACAGGCTCTAGCTGAAGCCAATCATCAATATCTCGCTAAACATGGTTTCATTTTTATTATTTGTGCCACAGGCCTAAGCGCTGACACTATGTTAAATGCCCTTATGCAGCGGATAAACAATAGTACTCAACAGGAAATTCAATTGGCCGCGGCAGAACAAATCAAAATCACCCTACTAAGGCTCGAAAAAGGCCTAGAAAAAGGAATACAAACAACATGAGCATCAGTCTTTCCAGTCATGTACTGGACACCACGCTTGGCAAACCCGCAGCAAATATGAAACTTGCGTTAACCACCCATGATGGGCAAGTGATTGAAGCGCAAACAGATGATGATGGACGTTGTAATAACTGGGCAGAATTTGACTTTGTTGCAGGTCAATATTGCTTACGTTTTTATACTAAAGAGTATTTACTGTGCCATCACAAAGAAGCATTTTATCCTTTTGTAGATGTGCACTTTGAACTGTCTGAAAATGGTGGCCATTACCATGTGCCCCTATTGATTTCCCCCTTTGGTTTTAGCAGTTACCGCGGCAGTTAGTGAGAAATTGAGATTGAACACAACACAAGCTTATCGAGCCTCTATATTACACTTTCCTGAAAAAAGTGACTGCCCAAAACAGCAATATCAATACATTGAAGATGGACTTTTAGTTACGCGTAACAAAAAGATAGTTTTTATTGGAGAGTATAAAAGCCATATAAATCAATATGCTGACGCTATAATCCATGATTATTCAGGAAAACTATTGTTACCCGGCTTTATTGATAGCCATTTGCATTTCCCGCAAACAGAAATGCTCGCTAGTTTTGGTGAACAGTTACTTGATTGGCTAACTGATTATACTTTTCCGGTGGAACGCAAGTTTGCTGATCCAGAATACGCCAGTCACATTGCCAAGATATTTGTTAGGCAATTGCATCGTCATGGCACCACTACTGGCATGGTCTATTCGTCGGTACACAAACAAGCAGCCGATGCACTTTTCCAAGAAGCTGCTAGCCACAATATGTTATTAATTGCTGGTAAAGTGTGTATGGACAGACACTGCCCTGATTGGCTCCAAGACACACCACAAAGCGCACAACAAGACAGCGCCGATCTTATTCAAAAATGGCATAACAATGGTCGACTTAAATACGCCATAACGCCGCGATTTGCCCCCACTAGTAGTGCCGAGCAATTGCACTTGTTAGGGGAGCTTGCACAGCAGTTCTCTGATGTATTCATTCAAACTCATTTGTCTGAAAATCATAATGAAATAGCCTGGGTAAAATCATTATTTCCTGAGCGAAAGAACTACCTTGACGTTTACGATCATTATGGCTTGCTTAGAAAGGGCGCGGTATTTGGTCATGGGATCCATTTACAACAAACTGAATGGCAACGCTTGCAAGAAACCCAAGCAAGTATCGCCTTCTGCCCCACTTCGAATCTATTCTTAGGCAGCGGATTGTTTGATTTGGCCAAAGCTGAACAACAAAATGTACCTGTGATGCTGGCGACAGATGTAGGTGGCGGCACGAGTTTTAGCATGCTAAAAACCATGGGAGAAGCCTATAAAATCTGTCAGTTAAAAGGCAACCAAATGGATCCCATGCATGGCTTGTATTTAATGACCCAAGGTGCAGCAGTTGGTTTAGGTCTAGAGGACTCTATTGGCAACCTAAACCCCGGCACAGATGCAGACTTTGTTATTCTCAACCCTGAGTTTGACGAATTGAGTGCGCTGCGGTTTGAACACCACCGCACTCCGCAAGATATGCTGTTTGCGTTAAGCATGTTAGCCGATGATAGAGCCATCACTGCTACTTTTGTAGCAGGTACAGCCGTTTACCAAGCGGATACACACACACTAGAAGGAGTACGTTAATGTTGCTTGATTGGATTTCGTTATTTCTGCGTTGGTTTCACGTAATCGCAGGCGTGGCATGGATTGGCGCTTCATTTTATTTTATTTGGCTGGACAATAATTTACGTACCCCGCCCGACTGGAAAAAACAAAAAGGCATTAAAGGCGATTTATGGGCTGTGCATGGAGGCGGCTTTTACGAAGTGGCTAAATATGAATATGGTCCTGAAGTCATACCTGAAAAATTACACTGGTTCAAATGGGAAGCCTACACCACTTGGATCAGCGGCTTTTTATTACTCGGTTTAGTCTATTACCACGGTGCAGCGATTTATTTGATTGATAGCTCGGTTATGGAATTAACGCCTGGCCAAGCGATAAGTCGAGGTTTAGGGCTAATCTTTGGTGGATTATTTATTTATGAGGCGGCTTGTCGCAGTCCGCTAGCCAACTATCCACGGGTGTTTGGTATCTTGTTTTTAGTACTTATCGCCGCTGCCAGTTATTTAGCTACCCATTGGTTTAGTGGCCGTGGCGCATTTATTCACGTTGGCGCCTTAATAGGAACTATTATGGCGGGTAATGTATTCTTCAAAATCATGCCAGCCCAAAGACTCATGGTTGATGCAGTAACCAATAAAACCGAGATTGATCCTAGCTGGGGATTAGGTGCCAAATTACGCTCGGTGCACAACAATTATCTTACCCTACCCTTGTTATTTATTATGATCAGCAACCATTACCCTATGACTTACCAACATCAAAATGCATGGTTAGTGTTAATGGCAATTGGTTTAGTCTCGGCCTGGATACGTCATTATTTCAATTTGAAACATATCGGTATTTCTCGTCCATCGATTTTAATCACAGGCGCTATTGGCATGATAGTGATTGCAGGCTGGGTATCCACACCTGTTGCGCCTGAAGAAGATTCAGCTAAAGTTGCGGTAACGCCGGCTAAGACAGTTCAACTCAATGCTCAGCAACAAGCAGTATTTGATGTGATGCAAACCCATTGCGCAAATTGTCACTCTGCCAAGCCGACAGATGAAATATTTGTAATCGCACCTTTAGGTTTAATGTTTGATACTTGGCAGCAAATAGAACAACGGGCTGCCGTTATCCATAGACGCGCTGTGGTGACTAAGGATATGCCGATGATGAATAAGACGGCTATGACGGCTCAAGAAAGACAAACCATCGGAAGCTGGTTTGAGGGTTTATCGGCTAACTAATAGCGCTAAACAGTAACGCCTTTTTGGGAATACACAGTTCACCGTCAACTGTGGCAACAATAATCTGTTGTGGATTATCCAGTAAGACTTGCCCAGCGCTGTATTGGTGCTGGTATTGTTTCCCATGAGCTGATGTTATTATGTAGGCTTGTCCAGCAATATCGGCATAAGTACCTAAACTGCCAAACGCACGTAACCTTGTTAAAAGCTGAGCCGTTGGTTGTTGCCAATCAAGGCTCTGTTGCTCCTTTGAAATGCTAGGCCAATAACTTCCCTCCCCCTGTTCTTGGCTATTTTGGTAAACATCATCAAGATTGGACAGTAACGCTCGTAATAACTCAGGGGTCTGCTGAAATATTTTAGCGCTTAAGCTATCAAAGGTTTCATTATTTTCAAGGGCGATAGCTTGTTGTAGCAAAACGTCACCAGAATCAAAATCATTCTCAAGCTTATGAAAAGTGATCCCAGCATAATGAGAGTGTTTAAGGATCAAATGAGGTAAAGGTGTCATGCCTCGCCCTTCTGGTAATAGTGTTGGGTGCATGTTGATGGCATATTTCAGCCCAGTAGGAACAGGGATCTTCCATGGATATTCAGCACTAAAAAACAACTCTACACCTTGCTCTACTAATAATTGCATCTTAGCTAAGGTTGGTTTTTCAAAACACAAGTTAAGGTTATTTTGAGTGGCGAATTCAATCACTTTGTCAGAAAAGGGGCTACTTTCTCCTGTATAGATAACTGTATATTCATATTCTTGTTGCAGAAACACATCCAAACAGCAAGACAGAGGATCATAGCCAAAATACGCAATTTTCATACAATAAACGACTGCCCCCAGACTTTATGCCAATAGATTAGTAACTAAGATTAACAGTCAAATATCAATGAGGCACTAGTTCAAGTTATAAAATCCCTTAGATTTTAAATATTTAATACATCTGCCAGTAATTATCTGTTTTAATTGTTAAAACCCAATAAGGTTAGTTTTTTATGTTTGGAATTTTCAAGCCCGCTCCACATCTAGCAGTAAAACCTAATGATCAAGTCGACAAAGACTATAAACGGCTCCGCTGGCAGGTATTTATCGGTATATTTGTCGGTTATGCTGGTTATTATTTGGTGCGTAAAAATTTCTCACTCGCCATGCCCTTTCTCATTGAAGAACAAGGTTTCAGTAAAGGTGAGCTAGGTATTGCGTTATCGGCGGTATCTATCGCCTATGGCTTAAGTAAGTTTTTAATGGGCAGTGTATCTGACCGCAGCAACCCCCGCTTTTTCTTGATGACAGGCCTGCTTATTTCTGCTGGTGTGATGTTTATATTTGGGTTTACCTCTTGGGCCACTCAAAGTATCGGCGCCATTTTTATCTTGTTGTTTCTTAATGGCTGGGCCCAAGGCATGGGCTGGCCTGCTTGTGGCCGTACTATGGTGCATTGGTTTTCAGGTAACGAACGGGGTAAAACCGTGTCGGTTTGGAACATCGCCCATAATATAGGCGGAGGCTTAATTGGGCCTCTGGCAATTTTGGGTATGGCTTGGTTTAACGAATGGCATAGCATTTTTTATGTACCAGCCTTTGCCGCCTCTCTAGTTGCAGTCTTTATCTTTTTTACCCTGCGGGACACCCCGCAATCATGTGGATTACCCCCCATCGAAGCCCATCGCAACGACTATCCTAAAGATTATGATGCATCACACGAACAAGAATTTACCACTAAGGAAATATTCTTAAAGTATGTACTGAATAACAAATTACTTTGGTTTATCGCTGTGGCCAATGCTTTTGTGTACCTCATTCGTTATGGCGTTTTAGATTGGGCGCCAACCTACTTATATGAAGTGAAAGACTTTTCCTTTAATAAAAGTTCTTGGGCGTATTTTTTGTATGAGTGGGCTGGTATTCCCGGTACTTTGCTGTGTGGTTATATAAGTGACGTATGGTTTAAAGGCCGCCGAGCACCCGCCGCTATTTTGTTCATGGTATTAGTGTTGGTAGCGGTTTTGATTTATTGGTTTAACCCTGCAGGTAATCCCACAGTAGATATAGCAGCCCTGATGGTAATTGGCTTTATGATATACGGCCCAGTGATGTTAATTGGGTTATTTGCTCTTGAACTAGTCCCCAAAAAAGCAGCGGGCACAGCAGCAGGTTTAACCGGTTTATTCGGTTATTTAGGGGGTGCAGTAGTAGCCAATATTGCACTAGGTTACACAGTGGATCACTTTGGTTGGGATGGTGGTTTTGTACTATTAGTGGGCGGCTGTATTTGTGCCATCTTACTGATAGCTTTGACACTAAAACATGAAGTGGCACACGAAAGTCAGCAAGCGCCTGTATAATTCATTGCTTACCTATTAATGAACGGAGTCTAGTACTCCGTTTTTATCGATAAGCATTTTTCGTTTTAAATAGCGCTTGAGGTTTTCACTCACTTCTTGTTGGTAAACACCTCCTAAATGTTTAGCCAAGGCCTTTTCTAATACATAAGCATAGGCTTCACGGGCTATGTCTTTATTGAAGCTGTGGCCTTCATCTCCATCAACAAGCAAACTTATGGGCTTTTCTGCATGCTCTAATCTGATCGCGTAATCTCGCACTCCAGTTATCGCTACTCTGTCATCTTTACCGCCAGCCAACAGATACAGTGGCTTATTAACCTTTTGCCAGTTTGAATCGGGGGACTGAGCCGATAACCTTTGTAACTCTTGCGGGTCAGTGAGATCGACTCCCAATTTCATCAATCTTATTTGCCAAATTTTGTCTTCTTCATTTTGTTTGTTTTCTGAGAGTTGCTTTATGGAATTTGCAAGGTTGGAAGGTGGTGCGCCAGCAATCCCTACTTTAAACAAGTTTGGCGTGAATGCTAATGCAGCTAGAGTAGAAAAACCGCCGAAAGAATGGCCAAACATTGCGAGTTTGTTAGGATCTCCTATTCCTTGGGATAACACATAACGCATTCCATCGATGATATCGTGCTGCACTATGCCATCGCCAAAATCCTTATTTGCCGACAACACGTAGTGTCTTCCCATACCTGTAGACGACCTAAAATTGGGTTCAAACACCGCATAACCTCTGTTCGCCAGAAACTGAATAATGCTGCTGTAATGGCCCTTCACCCTACTCCATGGTCCACCATGAGGCACAACAACTAGCGGCACTTCTTTGACTTTTTTACCTAATGGCAAGGTTACATATCCAAATTGCTTCATGCCGTCGCTCACTTGGTATTCCACCTGCACTTTTTGGGCGATATATTGTTGTTGAATAAACTGTTCTGAAAACTCATTACTGCTAACTAACGTTTCGAATGGTTCACTAACTAATTGAGTTTCACTATCGTACAAGTAGACATCTCGGCCTTGATTCATTGGACCATAATCGAAAACCAGCCAACGTTTAAAGTACTTATCTGGGGCCATGTAAAGAAAAGCCTGATGTTTCTTGAAGTTATTAATTAGTTCGTTCATCTTATCCAAATGCCCTTGGATCTCCTGGTCTAATGAATAGTGACTAATAAAATGGTCGTTATATCGGGTCAGTTTGGGGAGACCGTTTATATCGTAAAAACCCCTAGACAAGTCAAACCTTGCTTTTGGATCTTGATGTACTAACTCTAATTCATTGCTCGTGGTATTAAGGGAATACAGTGATCCTAAATTTTCTTCAAATCGTGCTATTAAGTATAATAATCCGTTTTTTTCATCAAAACTTTGTAGTGAACAAATATCGTCAAATTTACAATTCCTTATTAATTTGACTTGATTGCTACTGATATCAAATAGATTGGTGCTATCACCTTCAAGCTGTTTAATAACCTTAAGCTGTCCAGACTTTGCAATAACATAGTCTATGACTCGAGAAGGATCCGTATACAGGACTTGTTTAGAACCATCACTCTTAATTCGCACTAAATCATGGACGGTAGATCTCTGTTGCTTTAACGAGACAATCACGGCTTGTGCTTGGCTATGATCCACGCCATAAAAATACTCGTCCTCGTTACTATCAAGATTGATAATCAATTCAGGTCGTTTACCGGGCAAAATAGATATGCCTGAAAGCCCGTTCTTGGTTTGAATAAATAGAAATTGGCTGTCATTAGACCATAGAGTGTCTTCTATATCTTTGCTGCTAAAAAGTTTTCGATGTTGTTGATTGTCGATGTCTAGTAGCCATAATTCAGAACGACCGACTTTAGAAAGTACATAATATATATGAGCTCCATCTGGCGACAGGCCCATCTCGCGAATCGATTTACGAGCCATAAACTTGCTACGCTCAATGAGCGGTGCAGGAAAACTCTTTTCACTTATCTCTATTGCGTTATCCAAGGATCCTGCAAATGAATATGAGCACCCAATAAGAAACAATAGACACATGTTTTTCAAGCACATTAGAATACGCGGAGCGTAGGCAATTGGCATATTGTGCATCCAGATTATCCTGTTTAAATAAATGTTCAATGTGCACCCAACAGTGCGCACAATTAAAGACTTGGTCTGTAGTTATGAAGTGGCCGCAGATTTTATTGAATCTAAGGAAACCTCAGTTTTCCAAGGGTTTAACAACAACATACTAATTAGTGCGGGTAGGCTTAAAAATGCACATAAAGACACCCAAGTGGCAACTTGTGCTGGCGAGAGTTTATGTTTTCGACATAATAAAATGGCGCCAAGAACGCTAATAACATGCAAGAAAATGGCAATATAATTAACATAGCTTGGATAATTAAATGAACGTATTTCAGATAGAGATAAATGGCCATAGCCAGTTTCTTCTTTCTCAAGAAAATGAAACAGCATATTGTTTGAAGCGTAAATAATTGGAGATGTAATATAGTGTAGATGTCTTATCCAGGCTGGATGCGAATGAACAGTAAATTCCCGCCCTCCTACCAAGGCTACATCCCCATCTAGATTAATATAATAAGCTTCGGCGCCAGGTTGATCATAGCCAAAGTGATGTCGATTAAAATAGGTTAACAAGTACCCATCAGCTAAACGATATGATTTTACGCCATAAAGAAACTTTGTAGCAACAGGATGAGGCACAACGTAATCAGGTATTAGCTCGACGTATTCATCGTTGTAACTTCTTGGATCAAACAGCAATATATTCTTATTTGTGGAGACCGCCACAAAATGTTCTTTTAATTGAGGGATACCAATGAATTCCTCTTGGCCTTGCAACTGATATTTAACCTCTAAAAGATTTTCGTCAAAATTAACCTGGAAAATAGTCGTTTTAGTCATAAAGTATTTTTCGCCAAGTAAGAATGGCACTTCTATAAAACGATCACTTTCCATAACCTTTGTATCTTTCTCAATAAAGCCATTTTTACCGAGAATACCGATAGGTTCGCCAGTAGTTTTATGCAACCCAATCAGTAACATTTCATCATGGGAAAACTGCCAAATTGAATTGGTGCCACTATGGTTGAGTGAATATTGCTTATCATTTACATAGAGTTGCCCTTTTCTTGGAAATGTCCATGTATCGGCATCAATCCACTCTTCGTCTGCTAACTTTGCTTGACGAATCATTTGTTTGGCCAAAACAGTATCGGTTTTTTCCAAAATATAGGCAGGAAATTCTTTAGCATCGTATTCCCATAGGTATGTATAAGAGCCATCAACCGGGTTGTTATCAGGATGATTACCCGCGATAAACCTAGGAATATGGTAGAAAACTGTTGAAGACAGAATTATGCAAAACGCTAACGCGAAACACATAGGCACCGCTAAAAGGACAAGACTGAAAGGTTGCTTAAGATGGAGGCTCAAGTCTGGCTTAAAACTCTTAATATTGAGATATAATAGGGACGCTACAATAAAGATAATGGGAAAAAATTGCTTGAAATGATTATCTGGATTCGGTAGCAGAACCAATACCAGCATAATCATTAGTAATGCAATCCCCCAACTAGCGTTAAGCACTACTAAGCTGCCTATTAAATAACTCATAGTGCAGGTTAAAAGCAAAAATAACACGTAAAGATAATGTCGAGTATCAACAACACTACTGCCAAAAGCGTCTAAACTAGTCACCATAATTAAATAGGGCAAACCAAACCCTACAAAGATAATAGCAATACCTGCAGTGCACAAAGCAATATAAATTTGACTGGTTTCAATTGGTCTATGAATGAGATAAGTCCAATGATTAACCCTTTTATGCAAAGCCATTTGAATAATGCCAAAAGCAAAACTTCCACCAATAAACAGTAAATAAATCAATGCCGTTTGTTCAGCGGAAGGGTCCAAAAAAGGTTTAAGTTTTGTGATAAACCCAAATACTCCCAAAAGGATAACGCATACTAATACGGCCCATTTTTGATAACGAAAAAATTCACTTTTACCAAGTTCAAACATAATATTTTCCAATTTTTCTTACGTATACCCTTAGCAATTAGCTAGGCACATTGTGATTTTTAGACAAGAATGCGTTTACGGCGCTATTTAAATTTACACCAATAGAATGGATGCTCTCAGCGCCTAATGCAGTTAGATGATTCCTAAACGTATCAGGGGTTTGGTCGGCCACCATTAGATGACATTGACCATCTATTTTCTTCATACTGAGTAGTCCTTGAATCTGACTAGGTTCAATATTTATTTCATTGAAATCTACAATCCAACTACTTATTCTTTCAACAAAATCATCAGGAATGCTGTTGTTTGTGAGGCGCCCCTTCTCTAGGATAATCAGGTTGTCCGCCACTCTTTCTACTTCTTCCATCTGATGCGAACAATAAATTATGGTTGACTCGTTTTCAGTTTCAGTAAACATCAAAGCTTCAAGAAATGACTGTTTCGCGACAACATCTAAGCCCAAAGTTGGTTCATCTAAAATCAGGATTTCGGGACTTTGAGCCAGTGCCATGGAAAGATTAAACCCTGCACGCTCTCCGCGCGAAAGACCCGATACGCACTGCTTAGGATCAACATCAAAAAAGCCAATTACCTTTTGGTAAATACTCTCATTCCATTTTGCATAAAAGTGTTTTTGCATCGCTACGACTTTTTCAACGGCCATCCAGTTTGGAAGTGTATGTTCTTCATTTACGTAACCGACTTTGCCTCGTATATCTGCACTCAACTTCTGACTATCCTGCCCCAGCACTTTTGCATAGCCAGATGTAGGTGTTGCAACACCCAGTAGTAATCTAAACAGCGTTGATTTTCCTGCGCCATTACTTCCCACAATAGCGTGTATCCCACCTTTCTTTATTGTTAGGTTTAACTGATTAACTGCGGTTTTATTGCCGTATTGTTTGGTTAATTGATAAGTCTCAATACAATTATTACTCATGATTTTTCCGTTTCATTTTTGCTATTTGTTGCTAATTTACCTAAGGCACTAGATACCCTTTCTAATATTTGTTGTGGTTCAAAATCTAAATATGCCACGTCATTTACTAGGCTTTGCACCGCGTTATCTAAACGTTTATGTTGCTCAGCCAAATTCAATTGTTGACGCGGTTGACTAACGAAGAGCCCCAAGCCCTGCCTGGCCTCTAGTAAACCTTGCGAGGTCAACTCGTTATAAGCTTTAGCCACCGTATTTGCGTTAATGGTTAGCTGCATTGCCAATCCCCTTACACTGGGTAACTTGCTACCAACAGGTAAATTTCCACAAGCGATTTCCATGCGGATACCGTCTACTATTTGTTTGAAAATGGGTCTCGTATCACCCGGTGCAATATGAATATTGACCGCTTTAATATCAGACATAGTTACCTATCATACTAAAAAACCACCACTGTACTACCTGTAATATTACAGTAGATACACTTTAAAAATCAGTCAAGTGATTTATTTTTTTGATTAAGGATAGAAAGCAAATTATTACTTTATCTTATTGAAATATAGCTACTTTATATTTTCTTAATGTTTGAAAATTTATTTTTTCAATCAGTAAATAGCTAACTTGAATTTTTACAGGCAAAAACAGGTTTGATTCATTTGAAACATTTACCTATATATTGTCTCAATAAAACAATTCATGCTAATATACGTTGCAGAGTTAGAAAGTAACTACAAGCAGGTGAACCATGCACGAAATACAACTGAATAAACCCAAAGATAATCAAAGCATCGTAATGAAGGCTTATACCAATGCATATAAAGTGCTGGGTATTTCTGATACCCAAGCGGCAAAATTAATTGGTGTGGGGCGTTCAACTTTGTTGCGAAAGTCAGGATTTGAAAAAGACTCTAAACAAAACGAATTGCAAATTTTGTTTATTAGGCTTTATCGCTCTTTGTTCGCCATGTTTGGGGGCGATCTGGCTTCAATGAGACATTGGTTCGATCATAAAAATAAACATATTCGTGGGATCCCTAGAGAATTATGTTTTACGATTACTGGCCTTGTTAACATCAACGCTTACTTAGATGCAATAAGAGGTAAGGCTTGAATATAAGCGATATTATTGATGCTGCTGGGGGGTTAAGTTCTTATGCTAATGCTGTTTGCAGAATGGTTGAAACCCAAGAATATGCTGCCACCACTTCATTAGTGGATGATCTTGAAGAGCAGGCAATATTAGAGCAAATTTTAGATGAGTTTAAACCTAGTTATGCTGCCGACACCCAGAATTTACACTACCTGATATCCACACCATTTCGGTATCCACCTTTAAAATATGGTTCGCGTTTTGGCGCAATTACCGAGCCTAGTTACTTTTATGCCAGTGAATCAATTCATACATGTTTATCTGAAGCGGCCTTTTATCGATTTTATTTGATTGATGGTACTGAAACGCCCTTCCCTAAGGTGATTCAGTCACAGCATTCTTTATTTTTTGTAAAGGTACAGAGTCATCATGCAATAGATCTGACACAAATTTCAGATGCAGATACGCAGCATCGGTTAACCGATCCACAATCTTATTCGTTGACTCAACAAGTTGGACTTCATGCTCGCAAAGGTGGTGCTGATCTGCTGCGCTACTTTTCAGCGCGAAGCCAAGAGCAAGGTATCAATGTCGCCATTGATAACCATACAGTTATTCAATCTGAAAAACCCGAAGACAAAGTAGAATACATCTGCCAGCTTGACCCACAAACTGGCATTTTAAGATTTTCGCAACCAAGGACTTTTCCAGTCATGTTTACTAGGGAGCAGTTTTTGGTTGAGGGGACTTTGCCCTTACTTAGTTAAGTTTAAACAGCCTTATTTCAAGCACAAAGCCCATAATCCCCGCACTAAACAAGAAAACTCCTAACACTTGAAGCCATGCGTTAATGGCGCGCTTTACCTCCTTTGTGCCCGTGAATCGATATTGACGATAGCCTTCTTTAGAATCAACTCGAATGAAAGGACCAGCGTATTCAAATACATTAATTACCTTTTCATCAACTCTCTTTGCCATTTCCAACCTTTTCATCGCAATAAACTCATAATCACGCTCTAGTTCTGGCGGCAGTAAATGTCGCCACATTTTGAAAACGTCTACGGGTTCGTTTTCTAAAATAATTCCTTCAGAGTGATATTGAAACTGTAATTCTGAAAACAACTGCTTGCTATATCCCACATAAAATAAAGTAGTGGCAAGCACTATTAATAAGCTGGAGAGAGTTAAAAATCTGCGTTGATTATTTTGTTGATGTTTTTGCTGCTTTGAAAAATAACGTTCAACATCAGGAATTTGTTTTATGCGCTCTAATTCAGCTCCTTGACTAAAACCACTAACAAATTCTTCTAAGCTTACGCTGAAAGCGTGAAGAATATTATTGAAAATATCACTTGATGGAATAGATTTATCATTTTCTAACTTAGACAAATAGGACTGTTCGATACCAATTTTTTCAGCCAATTCAGGTTGACTTAAATTGTGTTCTGCTCGTAATACTTTTAATTTTTTACCCAAGGTCATAACCGACTCCTTTATATTAAATGCTCATCAAACACTGATGAGATGGGCATAGTCTTAGGTATTCCTTCTGGACTAAAAAGATGAATATTAGCTACTATCGATGAATATTTAAATCTTGAACATAAACTCCACCACAATTGCCAAATTAACAGACGCTAGTTGGGTGAATTTTGCTTAACGGCTGCCAGTTACAAATAAAAAGCCAAACATACTTAATTGTCCCTAACCCCCGAAACTCAGTTTTATCTCTAAATATAACGTCTATGCTCAGCCAAGTAACCTAGAAGTAAGAAAACCATAACAACGGCTACTCCGCGGTATAAATAGGGTATCCATAATATAAACTGTTTTATAAAAGGCGTAGCAAAAATGAGTAACATGCCATAACCAAATGCACAGATAAGCACAAATACAGTGGTGCGAATCACAAAATGATAAGGACTGATCATACGTTTGATATGTTTATTTATCACGTCACCATACACAACTAGAATGGTGGCCAAGATAGTTAAGGCAATTTCACTGTAATAGGGTTGCATCCATTGAGTCAGTTGCTTCAAAACTGATTGTATCCACTCCATTTAACTTAACGCTCCTAGTTCGATAAACAGATCCAACATTTGTTGTTCGTTCATGACTTTAACACCCAGTGCTTCTGCTTTGGCCAGCTTAGAGCCTGCTTTTTCACCTGCCACCACACAACTGGTTTTTGCAGATACACTGCCCGCTACTTTGGCACCTAACCCTTGTAGTGTTGCTTTAGCGGTATTCCTATCCATTTGTTCTAAGGTGCCAGTTAATACGAAGGTTTGCCCTGCTAGAGGTAAAGACTCAATTTCTACTTTCTCAATTTTTGGCCAAGTGATACCTGCCGCGATTAACTCCTCTATCACTTGAACGTTATGCTCTTCTGCAAAAAAATTGACTAAGTGCTGAGCCACAACCCCACCCACGTCACTGACTTCTTGGAGACTGACCAAATCTGCTTGTTTAATGGCATCTAACTCACAGTAATGAGCCGCAAGATTAGCCGCTGTGGCTTCACCTACTTCACGAATACCTAGGGAATATATAAACTTCGCCAGTGTGGTGTGTTTACTGTTTTCAAGGGATTGAATCAAATTGGCGGCGGACTTTTCGCCCATACGCTCTAAATTAGCGATTTGTACTAATTCAAGTTTAAAAAAGTCTGCTGGTGTCTTCACTAATTTTTGGTCGACTAATTGTTCGATAATTTTATCGCCTAAACCATCAATATCAAAGGCTTTACGCGACGCAAAGTGTTTCATTGACTCTTTAAGTTGAGCGCCGCAATACAGGCCACCAGTGCATCTGGCTACCGCTTCATCTTCTAGTTTTTCTATAGCAGAATCACATATTGGACAGGTTTCTGGGAACACTATATCCCGTGCATCTGCAGGACGTTTATCAACGATCACCGAGACCACTTGCGGGATCACATCCCCTGCCCGTCTGATGATCACTGTGTCGCCTATTTTTAAACCAAGGCGTTGTATTTCATCTTGATTATGCAAAGTGGCATTAGACACAGTTACACCACCTACAAATACTGGCTCAAGTCTGGCCACGGGTGTTATCGCGCCTGTTCTTCCAACCTGAAATTCCACATCCTGCACTACTGTCATTTCTTCTTGAGCAGGGAATTTGTGAGCGATAGCCCAACGAGGAGCTCGGGCAACAAAGCCGAGCTCTTGCTGCAATTTAATGTTATCTGCTTTAAAAACCACTCCATCAATATCGTAGTTAAGTGAATCGCGGATATCAGCAATGTGTTGATAATAATCCAAACACGCTTCAGCTCCTTGGGCCACTTGTAATTCCTTACTCAGTGGTAATCCCCATTCACTTAACTGCTTTAATCGCCCTGAATGTGTCTCACCTAAAGGATGCTGTTCGTTTTCCACTAAACCCAATGAATAAGCAAAAAATAATAATGGACGCTTAGCGGTAATACGTGAGTCCAATTGACGCAAGCTACCTGCTGCAGCATTTCTTGGATTAGCAAAAACTTTCTTATCTTGTTCTAGTTGGGTTTGGTTAAGTTTGATAAAACCATCTCTGGTCATAATCACTTCACCACGTACTTCCAAACGTTCTGGGTAATCATTACCTCTTAGTAACAAAGGTATATTTTTGATAGTACGTACATTGGCAGTGATATTTTCACCGGTTCTGCCGTCACCACGAGTTGCACCGCGTACTAACTTGCCCTTTTCATATAATAAACTAACTGCAAGTCCATCCAGTTTAGGTTCACAGCTATAACTAATTTCGCTGACATTTTTTATCCTATCTTGCATACGCTTTTCAAAAGCCAAAAATGATTCTCTATCAAAGGCATTGTCCAAGGACAACATCGGCACTTCATGTTCAACTTGTTTGAATTCAGGTAAAGGTATGTCTCCTACCTTTTGACTAGGAGAATCATTCGTCAATAATTCTGGGTATTGTTGTTCTATCGCCTGCAATGCTTGCATCTGCCTGTCGTATTCGGCATCAGGCACACTAGGATTATCTAACACATAATATTGATAGTTATATTCTGCGAGTGTGGTTTTAAGTAAAGCGAGTTGTTCAATAGTATCTTGCGAGGCTGCCATAAAAGCATTCCAATAAAAAAGAGAGTTGATTTTTGCCCTGAATAATTATTCTAGAGCAAAATAGAGTGTTGAGGGTGTTGTCACTCAGCCTTTTAATAAACGCTGACGTTCAAATTCACGAATTTTTTCGACATATTGCTGCAAACTTTGTTTTGTTAATAGTGTGCGTTTAGCATCGTATATTTGCGCTGAGAATTCATCAGCAATTTTACGGGCGGCATTATGCATCATATTAAAGACTTGATGGGGGTCACCTTCTATCGGCAAGATCATAAACAAGGATATTCCCTGTGTAGTAAAGTTCTCAAGGCTGTCAATATCAAAATTGCCTGGTTTAAACATGTTGGCTAGGCTAAATAGTACCGGCCCTTTTCCGTTAGAATTGACATGGCGATGAAAGATATCTTGATCACCAAACTTAAACCCTAACGTAAGCAACATAGGTAACAATGCAGAGCCAGCAATAGGATTATCATCTGCCGACTTAACATTCAGCACTAATACCTCTTGAGGTTGTGCAGGTTCTACTGGTTTGGCTTTTACGTCCTCTTTTGGTTCAGGTTCTGCAACAGGCTCATCATCAAAATCAATGCGCAGTTGGTCTTCAGCAATTCTTGGCTCACGGCGCTTTTTAACTGTATCTGCCTTTTTACGCTTAACCAAATTACGAGCTTGTTCAGATAAACTCAATTTTTCAGCCAAAGCAGCTTGAGTGTGTTCTTCGGCCTCTTTTACATTGGTTGCCTCAGGAGAATTGCTCGTAATTGACTGTTCCTTTGAAATGTCTTTATCACCAGCATTATCCGCCTCGGTTGTTTCCTTTTTTAATAGAAAAGGTGGGGGTTCTGGCGCTTGATAATTATCATTGGAATGTAAGCCGTTATTAGACGGTGCTGTAAACTGCGGGGTAAGCACTTTTGCTTTATGTGATGTTGCCCGTTCTTGTTGGGTAATCGCCACGGTTTCCGCCGCTAAAGAGGTATATTTTGCGGCATACTCAGGCTTAGGCTGTGTCACCACCGACGCATATATTTTGCTGGTTGGGGCCGTAGGTTCTGGGTCTGATTCCGGTTCTGCTACTGGTGTTGACTGCGCAGCAACAACGGGCTCGTCGTCCTCCGTGTCCACTTTTGGCTCCCTAGACACAACACGCACCGCGCCTAGTCCTAAATCATCAAATTCATTAGTAGCTAACTCAGAATCCACTTCATTAGTTGGGTCATCATCTTCTATATCGAATTTGATAGTTGAATCTTCAACCAAGTCGTCATTTAAAGCGTTTGTGTCATTGCTAATGTCGTCATACCCATCAGTATCAGACTGCCACCCAGAAGGTTGATACTCTTGGTCATTTTGACGTTTTTTGGCGTTTGTTTTTTGTTCACCATTTTTGCGAGATAGCCAAATACCATGAATGGCAATACCTGTAATTGCCAAACTACCAAGTATTATTAACGACCAACGTAAAACATTTGCTTCCATTTAACTTACTCGTACTTCATTATTATTCATTAAAAGGGATACTGTTTTTATGCTTAGGCCTGCACTATGGCCATAGCTTCATCAACATCAACAGCAACCATACGTGACACTCCTGGCTCCGCCATAGTCACACCGGTTAAATGTGTCGCCATTTCCATGGCTATCTTATTGTGCGTAATAAAAATAAACTGCACTGTTTTTGACATCTCAGACACTAACTTGCAAAAGCGAACCACATTAGCATCATCTAAGGGTGCATCAACTTCGTCTAATAAACAAAAAGGCGCTGGATTTAATCTAAAAATAGCAAATACCAATGATAAAGCGGTCAGCGCTTTTTCACCACCAGAAAGTAAATGAATAGTACTGTTCTTCTTACCCGGTGGTCTGGCCATAATAGTCACACCTGTTTCGAGTAAATCATCACCCGTTAGTTCAAGATACGCCATTCCACCGCCAAAGACCTTAGGAAATAACATTTTTAAGTCTTCGTTCACTTGATCAAAGGTTTCTTTAAAACGAGAGCGGGTTTCTTTATCAATCTTGCGGATCGCTTGTTCTAAAATCTCCAATGCTGACACTAAATCATCATTTTGATCATCAAGATGTTTTTTACGCTCAGCCTGGATATCAAATTCTTCAACCGCTGCAAGGTTAACTGCACCTAGTCTGCCCACTGACGCAATGGTTTTATCCAATTGAGTTTGCCATGCATTTTCAGTTGCATCTTCGGGTAAGGTATCCAACACTGATTTGAGATTTTGTTGCATCTCTTGTAATTGGTCTAATACACCCTTAGCGCGAACACGATACCCTTCACATTCAAGTTTAATACTTTGTAATTCGCTGAGCATCATCTGAATTTTATCAGTCACCCCCTGTTGACCTTTTTCAGCCACTGCCAGCTTTTCTTCAATGATAGATAGCTTATCATTCAACTCTTGTTGCTGAATATCTAAGATGGCTTTTTGCTCTAATAGCTGTTGCAACGACTCTTGTTGGTCTTCTAATGGCATAGCCAACTCTGCAAACTCTGTGTTTAATAAACCCAACTTTTGCTGCATGTTATTTAATAGATGTACTTCACGCTGCTGATTTTCCGTTAATCCTTGATATTGACTTTGTACACTTTGTAAATGCAAAGCCAATTGATGTAACCTATTTTTAGTGGTTTCCAATTGCGTACGATTATCGGCGACTTTTTGCTGTTGCTGCTCTCGATTTAACTCAAAATCGAGTTGCTGCTCTTGTAAGCTTTCAACTGCTTGTTCTAGTTCTTCAGCTTGCGAAGATAACACCTCTAGTTGCTGCTGCTCTTGTTCTGAAGTTTCTTGCTGGCGCACTAATTCTTGAGAAAGCCGAGTGTTTCGTCCCATATTTTGCTGTTGTTGCTGTTGCAACAACTGTGCTTTGTTTTTGGTTTGTTGCAAATTGAGCTTTAAATGCTCAAATTGTTGCTTGGTGGTTTCAGCATTTCGTTTAGCAATAACCAGCTCATCTTCTTCGTTACTCACCGCCACATCGGCTTCTAAAAGGGAACTTTGTACAAGCTCCAGTTGTTCTTCAAGTTGTTTAATTTGATTAGCTCGTTTTAACAAACCACTTTGCTGATCGGCACTGCCTACAATTATCCAGCCCTGCCCCATCCAATAACCATCTTGCGTCACTACACTTTGATAACTCTTCAAGTTAGCTAACATTACTAGCCCTTGCGCTAGATCAGTTGCGCACATAATGTGGGTTAACCAGCTCGGAAGAGCCTTGTTGTTAAGTTTAGTCGCAATACTTTTATCATTGATCTTGGTTGAATCAATATCGATATAGTCATCTTGAAACAACCAAGTTGAACCAGACAATTCAATTAATTGGCTTTTTTGTGCACTGTGTGGAAGCACTATGGCACTTTGCCATTGTTGAGTAATCGTTTCGAATGCTTCTTCCCAGCCATTTTGAATATCTAAGGTTTGCCACCAAGACTGGTTGCTAAGCTGATGATTTTCTAAGAATTCTTGTGATTTTTTATCGAGATCATTGCTTTGTTGTAAGGCATTTAACGCCGCCAATTGGGCTTCGAAACTTTGTATCTCGCCTCTTAACTTCATTTGATTTTGTGCAACTTGTTTTAAACTGAGTTGCACACTTTGTTCAATAGACAAAGATTGCTGTGTTGCTTCAGCACTTTGTTCAATCTGTTCTTCAAGTATTAATATTTCTTGTTCACTCTCTTCTAATTGTATTGCTAACTCATCATCTGAGACTTCGTTTAGTTCATCTTTAAGTTCGCCTATGCGCTGTTGAGTGCGCATTTGCATCGACATTAAAGACTGAATTTGTCCATGACAACTTTGTGCTTGTTGCTTGCGTTGATTAAATTCTAATTCTTGATTTCGCCATTGGTGTTGTTGCTGGCTAAACTGCTCTTCGGCTTCCAGCAAGCTAATTTGTGCTTGCTCTAGCAGTTCTTCAGACAACAGTTTCTCAGGCTCAGCTATAGCAAGTTGTTCCTCCAGTTCCTCAATTTTTTGAAGATTTTGCTGGTGATGAATTTCATTATCGGTAATAGATGCTTGCAAGGAGTAAGTTTCTTGCTCTATTTGCTGACGTCTTTGTTTGGTATGAATTTGATTCTGTTCAATGCGAGTAATATCGGTACTGACGCGAAACACTTGTTGCTGAATATCACTTAATTGTTGTTTGAAATCTTGCTGCTGTTGCTTAAATTCGGTGATGTCTTTTTCTTCATTTCTCTGGCTCGCTACATAAGCCTCTATATCCGCGTCTTTTTTGGCTATGTCGGATTCTAGAATGTCTATCTTCTTACTATGTTGTCGCCAACGAATAGCGGCTAATTCCGCTTTGTAACGGCGCTCACTTTGTTTAAGCTCTTTATAACGCTTAGCCGCAGAAGCTTGGCGTTGCAATTTTTCTAATTGTTGGCCTAGTTCACCACGCACATCTTCTAGGCGTTCTAGGTTTTCTTTGGTATGGCGAATCCGGGTTTCGGTTTCCCGGCGACGTTCTTTATATTTTGAGACACCCGCTGCTTCTTCAATAAATACACGCAATTCCTGAGGTTTAGATTCAATCAAACGAGAAATCATGCCCTGTTCTATAATGGCGTAGCTGCGTGGGCCTAGTCCGGTACCTAGAAATAAGTCAGTCACATCACGGCGTCGGCATTTTGCGTTATTCAGTAAATAACTCGATTGCGCATCTTTGGTGACTATGCGTTTAACCGATAACTCATTGTAACCTGCATATTCACCTTGAATACGCCCTGATGAATTATCAAACACCAATTCAACACTACACTGGGAAACGGGCTTTCGGGCGGTTGAACCATTAAAAATGACGTCTGTCATGGAATCGCCACGGAGATTTTTGGCAGAACTTTCACCTAGCACCCAGCGCACAGCATCAATCACGTTGGATTTGCCGCAGCCATTTGGCCCGACAACCGCGGTCATATCATCTGGAAAAGGGATTGTAGTTGGGTCTACGAAAGACTTAAACCCAGCCAACTTAATTTTTTTTAAGCGCATATAAAGGTGGAATTGTTCCGAAAATTGTTATTATTTTTTTAGTTCAGACAGTGAATGTATCAAAAGTCATCAAGTGTAACAATTGACGTTTTGCTCCTTAGAACGACATACGTATAATAAGCATTAATTTTTTCATAAAAATTACGGTTTTTCAGTTAGTTAAAATTTTCAAAACAGCAATTCAAACAGGTGTGACATGGACTATTTTTTCCAAGGCTTTAACTTAATCAAAACCAAAGGACTAAAGCGTTTTGTATTTTTTCCTTTAGCGGTTAACCTCATTTTATTTTCCGCAGCATTTTATTTTTTATTCGGTGAAATTAGCGCAAGCATTGTTTGGTTAACTGATTTAATACCCGATTGGGAATGGCTAAGTTGGTTAAAAAACGGCTTGAGTTATATTATTTGGCCCATTGCTGTAATCACTATTTTGTTAATATTTGCTCTCATATTTGGCACCTTAGCTAATTGGATCGCAGCCCCTTTTAATGGACTCTTAGCTGAAAAGGTCGAACAACATCTTACGGGGCAACCCATGGACGACACAGGTTTAATAGATGTGTTTAAAGATATCCCACGAACCTTAGGACGTGAACTATCAAAACTTTCCTATTATTTGCCTCGAGCAATAGGATTTTTATTGTTATTTTTTATTTTGCCTGTCATCGGCCAAGTGATGTGGTTTATGTTTTCTGCTTGGATGATGGCGATTCAATACTGTGATTACCCCTGTGATAACCACAAAATCCCATTTGCTGACATGAAACGAATATTACACGCCAACCGTTCAGAAAGTTTTAGTTTTGGGATTACGGTCAGTGTGTTTTCACTTATTCCAATATTGAATTTTTTAGTGATGCCAGTGGCTGTGTGCGGTGCAACGGCACTGTGGGTCGATAAGTTAAAAAAACGCATTTAATAGCGTTACTAAAAGCTAGTTAAGAAGGTAAGTGAACTAAATCACAACTTACGCAGTAAAACTGAAAAAAGTAGCCCTTAGATAAGTGGTTACTCAGTCTAATAAATGATCAAGGGTAATCACATGAAAATTGGGATAGGGATATTTTGTTTATTTACGTTGTGTTCTTTAAGGGGGTGGGCTCAGTCTTCAGCCCCTTTTACGATGACACATATTGAGTACCCCTATATTGAAGACTACACCGCACTTTTTGAAGAAATTTATATTGAGCTGGGTTTTGAATTAACCATTATTCCAACCCCTTCAATAAGAGGACTAATATTATTAGATAAAGGAAAAGTAGATGCGGATGTTATTAGGATAGCGAACACTGCTAAAAACTATCCCAATTTAATTATTGTACAACCTCCATTATATAATGCTGCTTTGACCCTATTCTGTGTTAAGGAAGTACCTTGCAATAAAGAGGTTTTGACGAACAACCACACGACAATTATAGCGGCAGACAACACTATTAGTTTACTTGACCCTACAGAATTTAAAGCCCGCCAAGCCAATTTTCAACTAGGCACCAATATTCCCGAAATGCTTAAAGCGCACCGACACAACTATGCACTGCTCGTGTTAGATAACTTAATGGAGAGTCAATTCAATAGTGACTTTCAAATGTTTAAAATTAAGAGCATCCCAGTTAACCATGTCATACATAAAAAACACCTTGCTTTACTTGAGCAGCTACAGCAAAAAATACATACTAAATTACCTCAGGTTTTACACAAACGAGCCAGCAAAATTAAAACCTTGATGCAGTAATTCCCTTAGTTATTCAAAAAATTTTTAAGTTAACTAACTTGTCTTAAAAGATACAGCATGGACATTACGTAAATTAAGATTCTTTTTTACCTGCCAAAGATCATAACTCCCTTGCATTGCCAACCAAGTTTCTGGAGGCCTACCTAAGGCCTTAGACAATCTTAAAGCCATTTCAGGGGTGATACCACTCTGTCCTTTTAAAATACGATTCAAGGTGGATGATGCCACATCAAGTTGGGACGCTAAAAAACGGCAACTGTAACCAAAAGGTTCAAGATAGTTAGTTTTGATAAACTCACCAGGATGGGGAGGGTTGTAGAGGTTCATTGATAGTATTACTCATAGTATTTTTACATTGTAAAGGTTAAAACAATAAACAACAGCTTAACGATAGCGCGATGCGCATAACGCATCGATTAAAAACTCTAAAGTCAGATTACCACATACAAAATCTAATAAAAGTGCCCCAATTATGAGAAAACGTGTACTCACTGCAACCATTAAAATTAGCGGTTTTAATAGACTTTAGAACATATTGATGCAATGTTCTATTGTTTATACGACGCTTGTTCCCGTAACAAATCTCCCAGTTTCAGAATGAAGTTTTTCAAAGCAATGTCTTTTGTTGCGCCAATAGTTAACTTAGATTCCCGGCTAATTTTAATGGTTTTTCTTTTGATAATACCGTTTCTACTCACCGCTATTTGGGCGTTCATTGAGATTATTTTGCCAGACTCCATTTCGGGCATCGCAATTTCGGTAAAATCGATATGCAATTTTGTTTGAGCTGAAGGCATCACACGAACACCTGACCTATTTAAAGAGTGAATTAAAGAGTCTTCAAAATTTTCTTTATCCTTATCAGAAAACATTAAGTTGTTTTTTGTTTGTGATGATGATTCTGGGTAACTGAGTGCGGCAAGTTCTATTATCCTTAAACCATCAAGGTTTCCCATATCAACAGTTTGCACAGTACTTTGTGTGAAGAGACCATTTTGTTCATTTAAAGCACAGCTACTGAGTCCGGTAATCAGCAAGAAAATGCAAACTAGATATTTCACTTGTGGGTTACCAATCTCAAAAGCGTTTCTGCGGCAATAGGCGGTTTGTGATCTGTATCTAGTGCTTTATCGTTGGTTAACGCCCTAATCAAACTGCTTATTTTTTCATTTGCGGGACAGTGAATGTGTAACGCTTTAGCATGTTTTAAGATGGCGCCGTTTATATGCTCAATTTCAGTTGATTTACCCTGCGACACATCCCACCACATAGAGGAACGTACATTAGGATCTATGGCTAACATTTTGTTGGCCACGCGGCTAAAAATAAAATTGGGTAGCCGCAATACCATAGGGATTTTGTGAGCAGAGATGGCCGTCACTTTGGGAAGTGTTATCGCTAACGCATCCGCTACTTGCAATAACTCCCCCATGAGTAAAGCAATGACCTTGCGATAACTACGCTGCTCTAACATAGCTTTGACCGGAATATCGGCTAATGCATTAACACTGTTACCCAAATTTAATTGTAACTTTGCCCACAATAGCGCGTCCATTTCTGCTGTGGTAGTGACGGGTAGCAGTTCTGAATGTATTGCCATAACGACTGTACTGATGCCAACTTTAGACTGTGGTGTCTGTTCAATTGTCAGCTTACCTTCTGAACCACGGTGATAATGACCAGGGGATAGTTCAACTACATTAAAAGGCACCATGACTCTTAAAACCAGGTTTTCAGGATAGGCTTGTTTCACAGCCGCGTCTGAGCCCAAACCATTTTGACAACAGAGAATAATGGTATTCTCGTCAACTAATGGCGCTATATCGATAACCGCTTGTTTAATGCCAGTACATTTAACGGTTAGCCATAAAAACCTAGCTTTTTTAATTGTAAAATTTGGCGTCGATAGCTGTATATCATCGAGCACATCTATTTTAGCTATGATGGCCTCATGGCCTTGGTAATCAGTGAGTTTTAAACCTGATGTAAGTTTTGATTTTGCCTTTGCTCGACAAATTAATGTGGTTTGAAATCCCTGAGCACTCAGAGCACCACCTAAATAACTACCAATCAGGCCCGCACCAAAAATTGTATGTTGCTCCCAGGAGAAAAAATCTGTCATTGAAGAACTGCATATTCAAAATAGAGATTAAAACACCTTATCACAAAGCAAAGGGCCTGTTGACCTTTTGCCAATGGGTAAATTCACTTACAATAGCCGCGTTTGTTTATCCATTTTTAATCGAAGTGAGCATTATCTTTGACTGCTAAATTGTCACCCCTGTTGTCTCGATTGACAGATTTTTGTTGGTTGTTCTTTCCCACATTGCTTTTTTTTAGTGTCTTGTATGGTTTTTATTTTTATAACACTGAGTTGCTACAAAGCTGGTTAATCAATCTTTGGTGGTTGAGTTATGCCAGTTTAGCTATTGCCGCGATTATTGCCTTACAGTTTGGTCGAAGTCGACTGGTTTATGCATGTTTATTATTGTTAATTATTGCAGCGAATAAAGTTCTCACATTTCCTCCTGAATTACTCGATGCGAAATACAGCGGCATCTTGTTTGGTTTTGTATTTTTGATGTATAGCAAAGACAAAGGATTTTCGGCTATAAACTTTAGTTTTAGCTTAGTGGTGTTTTTAAGCTTATTTGCAGTAAGTTGGTTAGCTATTCCAACGCTGCAACAGTTTAGCCAAGCATGGTTAACTTCTTTAGACGGTATGTTATATCAACTGTCTCCCGATTTACGCACTTTAGTGACTCCTTTTAACAGTGCCTTACTTATTGTTAGCCTGTTACTAGGCTTGTTAAGATTAGTGATCAAAACTGATAACACCCATAACGCTTTATTTTTTGCGTTAGTGTTAAGTGCCTTGATGCATATTGTTGGCGATACTGACTTTGGGTTGATTAGTATCGTCAGCTTAGCGGGTTTGTTCTGCTATTCGATACTCAAAGACAGCTTTACCATGGCCTTTAAAGATGAACTAACAGGGATCCCGTCTAGGCGCGCATTAATGCAATTTGTACAAACCCTAGGTCGTAAATATACGGTTGTGATGTCTGATATCGACCATTTTAAAAAGTTTAACGACACCTATGGCCATGATGTGGGTGATGAAGTATTAAAACTTGTGGCCAGCAAATTGGATAAAGTATCTGGTGGCGGAAAAACCTTTCGTTTTGGCGGCGAAGAATTCATTATCGTTTTTCCCCGAAAAACAGCAGCTGAAGTCACACCTTTTGTAGAAATGGTGCGCCAAACCATAGCTAATTACGATATTGCTTTACGGGCTAAACCTCGCCCACCTAAACCTAAGAAAGCTTTGGCAGCTAAAAAACCAGCCGCTAAAAAGCCCGCCAAAGAACAAATAGTCAAAGTGACGACTAGCTTTGGTGTAGCTCAGCGGACAAAAGAACATGCAGACTTTGCCAGCATAATGAAACAGGCTGATATTGCCTTGTATGCAGCTAAAAAAGGCGGTCGAAATTGTGTAAGGATCGCCAAACAATGAGCTTAAGCATATGAATTCCAATCCTCATACAAAACTGCTAGTACTCGGATACGTTTGGCCTGAACCTAATTCTTCGGCTGCGGGTAGCCATATGTTGAGCTTATTGACTCTGTTTGTGAATCAGGGATATCAGGTTACTTTTGCAAGCCCTGCTCAACAAGGAGATCATAAAGTAGACTTAACCGAACTGGGTATCGCGGAACAAAGTGTAGCGCTTAACTGCAGTAGTTTTGATGGCTTCATCAAAGAACTGAATCCCACTTTAGTGTTGTTCGACCGTTTTATGCTTGAAGAACAATTTGGCTGGCGAATAGCGAAATATTGTCCTGACGCGATACGTATTTTAGATACTGAAGATTTACATTCACTACGCCATGCTAGGCATCAGGCGCTAAAACAAAATAGAGCCGTCACTAATGCAGACCTCAATAGCGATATAGCGAAACGTGAAATAGCGGCTATTTTTCGCTGTGATTTGAGTTTGATTATCTCCGACTTTGAATTGGCATTGCTTACAAACCATTACTCTGTGCCTGAACATATACTACTCCACTGCCCTTTTATGTTAGACCTAACTAACCTACCTGAATCAACATATGGCTACACAGACAGGCAACATTTCATCAGCATTGGTAATTTTCGTCATGAACCCAATTGGGATGCAGTATTGTTTTTAAAACAACACATCTGGCCGTTAATCCACAAACAATTACCCAAAGCCGAATTACATGTTTACGGCGCTTATCCGCCACCCAAAGCGACGCAGTTACATAATCCCAAACAATGCTTTCTAGTCAAAGGTTGGGCCGAAGACGCCAAACAGGTAATGCAACAAGCCAGAGTATGTTTAGCGCCATTGAGGTTTGGTGCGGGTATTAAAGGTAAATTAGCTGAAGCAATGTTTTGTGGTACACCCAATGTCACGACAAACGTTGGAATTGAAGGCATGACTATGGGGTTTGATTGGCCAGGATTAACAACAGATTTAAATGCCTTTGATAGTTTTGAAGACAGTGCCCAAAATATTGCTAACCATGCAGTACAGCTATATCAAGAAGAAGCTCTGTGGCAACAAAAACAACAACAGGGTTATCAACTGATTAAAGCCAATTTTACCAAAGATAAAATCCAAGCCAAATTGTTAGCGAGAATAACTGCTATACAAAACAAGCTAAGCACTCATCGTGCAGATAACTTCATTGGGCAAATGTTGCAACACCACCAGCTTAAAAGCACCCAGTATATGGCACAGTGGATTGAAGCTAAAAATAGTCGATAAATGATAAAACCAAGTTTTATTTGGGACTAAAAATAAACTCAAGGCGATTACCACTTGGCTCACGTATCATCATATGTTTACCAGGCCCGCCAAATGCAAGCTCAGGTGCAAACTCTATCACTACACCTTCAATCTTTTTAAAGCGTTCATATAATTCATCTAAAGCTTCAAAGCTAACCACAGTCAGCGCTAAGTGGTGTAGTCCTACGTTTTTTTTACGGTCAAATTTCACTGTATTGACTTGCGAGCTAGTTTGCCAAAGTGTTAGGAATACTTTTCCATCACTTACAAATTTTGCAGGGTAATCAGGGTCCCCGCCTTTTTCTTCCCAACCTAGGGTATCAATAAAAAAAGAGACTGAGCTATCCAGATTGCTTACCGTTAGTCCTAAATGATTAAGGCCCTCGGTAAGAATTGTACTTTTGGCGTTGGCGTTAAAACTTAAAACAGAAATAAAAAGTAGAGCAGCGATTAGTTTCGGCATTTGTATCAGGTCCCTATTAAATAATGACTACAATTCGCTATCAGACCGTGCACCTAACAAAAGTATTGCAAGAAATAAAAGACAGCCTTCACAAATTATTATAAATATGAGTTACCTTTAACTTTTTACTGAAGCGTTTATTATGCCTAAATTATCGAGACTGCCATTAAGAAATGGCAATTGAGTACTAAATAACTTCACACAAAAGTACGAAAGACTACGGCTACTTTAAAAAAACAATGGATACCAAACAATTATGAAAACCATGCTATTTCAAACACTACTTGTGGTAATGCTAAGCTGTTTAAGTCACCTTACTCAAGCTCATGAGTTGCAGCAACCCACACAAGTAGACAATGCTGTTACTGTCCCAATCTACCAATTATTCGACGCCATGCGTGAACATGATCAACACAAACTGCTAGCTCAATTCACTAAGCAGGCATTATTGCAACGCATTACCCATACCGGGGAAGTGATCAACACTGATGTGAAACAATTTGCACTCAGTATCAGCAAAAATAGCGCCACTTTAGATGAGCATTTATTGGCAGTCACGACTCAACAACAAGATGAATTGGCCAGTGTTTGGACCCCCTTTGCCTTTTATCTAAATGATAAATTGAGTCATTGTGGTACTAACAGCTTTCAATTAGTACAGATCAACGGTGCGTGGAAAATCCAATACTTAATTGATGTCACTTACGCTGGTGATTGTCAGGCTTTTGTAGCAAAACATAAAATTCAATAACTAGATCATTATAAAGCTGGCGCACCTAGTCTCCAGTCTTGCCAGTTATTCACTATATGATCTGTCACTTTAGCGCCCACTAATACAATGTTTTCAACTGTTTCGGCAAAACCACCTGCAGTCTCTCCGGGGGCAGGATCTAAATGTTCTAAGGTAGTTTCTTTTGGATTACCTTGATCAAAATTAACTGATCCTCGTAAGCTTAAAATACGTTGTGTGCCCAAACTACGACTGATTACTTGGGTAATTGCTGCGGCTTCCATTTCAGTGGCTACGTAATCATCAGCGCCATATAACTCGGTGATGTATTGGGCTTCTTTCGACAATCCAGGCCCATGAAAAAAGGTGTCGCCTGTCATATGTGTACCCTTAAGCACTTTAGGCAATCGCCTTGCCTCTGCTTGGGGGTAACGCATACGGTAGGCTTGGGCTTCAGGTGAATCTTTGAGTTTTAGGTCTGCGGTTAACGCCATGCTCCATTTAATCAATAATGGGTTAAGTTGATAACGGCGAATATTTTCGTAGCCTTTACGTGGCATAAAAGTCGGCGCGCCTACCTCTCCTTCTTCTGGTGCCCAGCGATGACCTAAGTCGTAATCTATTAACCAACTGCCCCAACTCACATCACCTATAGTACCTTTTGAAGGTGGTGTGCCGCCTACTCCACTTAAAACGAAATAGCTGTCCGAAAAGTCGAATTTTGGGTTCAATAAAATGGCTTGCATTGAAGCAGATGACGCCACCTTACCCATACCTAATACGCCGCCACACACACCATGGTTGTTGCAGTAAATAGGCTTATGTGCCCCTTTTATAGAAATTGGCGAACTGTCTTTAAAATAACGTTTATACCAATGTTGAAATTCACCGGCTTTATCACCTGAATTAGCGCCTATTTCAAACATGGCGGCAATAAATACTTTCACCTCAATTGGCTTATCGCTGGCTGCTACTGGATGACAAAACGCCAAGGCGCTGAGTAATATCAAAGCGACTAAATTATGCATATTCACAATAATTCCTCTGTTATTAATATCGGTGAACACAATCCTTAAGGATTAGCGTTAACCACTTTTTCCAAATTCGACAAAAAAGGTAAGGCTTCAAAACTTAGGGGTAACTTAACTAACTTTTCACCTTGTGAATTTAACACCAACAAAGTGGGAAACCCCGTGACTTGGTAGTCTTGCATAAAGCTTTTACCTGCTTCAGAGTCGTACTCAATTCGCGCATAAACAAAATGTTGATTAAGGCGATCCTTAACTCGCGTATCTGAAAACACTTGTTGATCTAATTTACGGCAGCTTGGGCACCAAATGGCTGACATATCCGCCAAGACTAATTTATCAGTACTTTTTGCCAGCTGCAGTGCTTGTTCCAAGGTATGCAGTTGCAATCCAGTCTGCTCTATTGCTTGTTGCCCTAGAAAACTCTGCACGGCCTTATTGCCGTAATACCCTAAAACGGATAACAATAATATGATCCCGCCAATGACTAAGGATTTACTAAAAGTTGAACCCCTCTGGTGCTGCTTATTTAATAACATTTAACTTTCTTGAGTAGCAGATGGATGTTGGCAATATGCCATTATTTTGTCGACTACTGCCGATAACCCATTTCCTCTGGACTGGCTTAGATGTCTACCCAAATGTAAGGATTCTAAGTATTCCGCTAAGTTAAAGACTAAGACTTGATGACTTGTTTTCCCTGATAAGGCTTCAAATATCACGGCCAATAAACCACGAACAATTTTGCTAGGGGAATCACCCTGTAGCACTAGTCTATCATTTTCCAAAAGACAGTGGACCCAAACCTGGCTTTCACAGCCATGCACAGCTGTGACTTCGGTTTTATATTGCTCTGCTAACCTAGCTAACTCTTTTCCCGCTAACATCAATTGCCTGTAGGTTTGATCCCAAGTTTTTGCTTGTTGAATTGACTGGGCAATAGGTAGCAGTTTTGTTTGCTCTACTTTGTCTACGCTGTGGTTAGTCTCTACTTGAGTGACAGGCTCTGTTAATAAACTAATACATTCAATTAATGCCGCACCTAAGGTATTAATTTCTGATTTGGTATTATATGTGGCCAAAGACACTCTAACAGTGCCGTCTAATCCCAATTCATGCATCAAGGGCATAGCACAATGATGCCCTACCCTAACGGCAATATTGCGTTTATCTAACAACACTGCCAAGTCATAATGACTAACGCCTGGTATAGTAAAAGATTGCACGCAAATACTATTCACTTTGTCACCCCATAACTTTACTTGGGGAATACCCGACAAAACACTCAATAAATGCTGATATAAGGTCTCTTCAATCTGCATCATGGTATTTTTATTGTTCTGAATAAATTCACTGGCCACTCCAATACCCAACACCCCTGCAATATTCGGCGTACCGGCTTCAAACTTTAAAGGTGGCGCTTGAAAAGTAGTTTCAGCGAAGCTTACTTTTTCAATCATCTCGCCGCCTAACTGATAAGGGGGTAATTGTTCTAACAATTGATACTTTCCGTACAACACTCCTATACCAGTAGGCCCAAACATTTTATGGCCACTAAACACATAAAAATCACAGTCTAATTGTTGTACATTTACGTTTAAATGACTCACGGCTTGGGTACCGTCTATTAGGGTTAACGCCCCCATTTGTTTGGCTTTGCTTAAAATTTCTGCAATCGGATTAATGTTCCCTAGAGCATTAGACACATGAGCGACTGCAACCAAAGCTGTGGTTGAATTAATCATTTGCAGCGATTCTTCTAGCTGTAGCACCCCCATTGCATCAACCGGCATTACCCTAAGTTGCAGCCCAAGATCCTTTGCCACATGTTGCCAAGGCACAATATTTGCGTGATGTTCTAAAGCAGATACCAAAATACTGTCACCCGCTTTAAAGTGATTTTTAGCTAAACCACTGGCCACAAGGTTTATGCTTTCAGTCGCCCCTTTAGTCCATACAATTTCCTTATGGCTCTTAGCACCAATAAAGTGCTGAATAGTCTTGCGACACTGCTCAAATTGCTCAGTGACACTGGCCGCTAGTTGATGACTAGAGCGATGCACATTCACCGCTCGCTCTTGATAATACTGCTGAGTAACAGCGATAACCGACTGTAATTTCTGACTGGTAGCTGCGCTATCCAAATACACACTGCTCTGCGAGTTTGGACCGAAAAAAAAGGGAAAATGCTGACGTAAAATATTGGCTGACATGAATACTATAAAACAAATAAATTTCTGAGGATTATTGTTGTCAATCGACCGCAGATTAGCAAGGTATTTAATATACCGTATTACCATAGGCTACACTAAATCCTCAAAACATCGTCATTAAGTTACTGACGATAAACTATTGATATTTAAATACATCTAAATCACTCTGCCCCCTAAAGGTAATAAATTTTCCAGCCAACGATTAAACCAACCAAGCCCTCATTCGCTAATTTTAGACAAGGTGTTTATACTGAAAAAACACTCCCATTCGGGAAATGTCAGTTTATAGGATTAAAACTTTAATGAGCGACATAACATTTCACCCAATTGCAACGCACCAAAGTCTGCCAGAATACCAAGTTGGTATTGCAACCAACACCTGTGAATTTCCCGGCATAGCGCAGTGCATCGCCATTGTGGGCATGATGTCAAATAGAATGATTTGCGCTCATGTTTCTCCAGGAACAACACAAGTCCAAATGAATGATATTTTTGATTACCTCAAACAAGCCGGTGGTGATGAGGTGAATTATTGGTACCTACTTGGCCCAACTGAACATCATTTTATTGGAAGATCCACATTGTGGATGTCTTTGAAAGACATCAAAAAGACCTTTAAAGCTAAATTAAATAATAAATCAACCAGCTATCTTTTCCTTGATGCTTCGGACGAGCGGAACACTAAGGTCGACTTCCCCGAAGGGCAATTCAGAATTGCTTCCATTGATATTCGAGCCCTTAAACACGGCAGTTTACTACAGTTTTCCTGGAAACTTAGAGAGGGAAGACAAAAGACTCGGGGAGATTGGATACAATTTGATCTTAAAAAATTCAAACGTTTTTAAAGTGTTTATTTAGATCTAATAGGCTGGTAATAACTCACCTATCAAAACCAAGATAATTCTATGGCTAACTCTACGCTAGTCTAAATATCCTTTGAGTATCACACACTAACTAATTGTTTGATTTTTATCGTGCAAGGCATTAAATAAAAATTGAATCCCATAAAGTTATCAACATAAAAATCTTTCAATTATCCTAATTTCTTTACTCAGTTATAAAGTAGCGGTAGATTGCTAGCGACTTATAAATGAATGTTAAAGGGCGTAATTCCTTTTAGATTTTATCAACGACCAATATCCCTATTATTTAAAATATCTTTATATCCGTTACTTTTTAGGAATACCATTATGTTTAACGTTAAATACCTCACATTAGCACTATTAACTTATACTTTGTTTTCATTACAAACTGTTACTGCTGAAGAAGTGACAAATGATACCGATAAAATTTTAATTACCGTTGTACTAAAACATCAGCAGGATAAAAATTTAACTGAATTACAAAGAAAGATGGACGAAAGCCGGTTTTGGCAATCATTTCCTCCAGAAGGCGTGGAAATAGAATCATGGTATGTTGCTATGGGACTGGGGCAAGTCATTACAGTAAAAATCCACCCTAAGGACCTTAGAAAACTGAATTTGGCCATAGAGAAATCTGCCTGGGGTGCCTTTACCACCGACATTTATCCAACCTATGAGTTTCGTGACATAGCAAAATCAATCAAAGCAGAAAAGTTGGCGGCAGACAAAAAATAATAAAGTTTGCATAAAGATCCATAGAAATTGCCACACAATTTAAATGAATGTCCGTTTCATTTACAAACAAAATAGCTCCCAGCTGTAACCTTGCTACTGGGATCTATTCTAAGTTCAGTGTAGGACTCACCAAGTCTAAGATGTCAGCATTGTGAGTCGTACTGATGTCGACACTGTCTAACACTGAAGTCAGACTATTTACTTGGATAACTTTTAGCAGATGTTCGGGTATTGGTTCTAATATTGGGGTGTTCATCCCGTTTGAGGTAGTAATTAAACGATTTTTATGAAGGGTGAATTTATCTCCCATTTTTATGCCGTTTTCAATGCCCATATTGATGGTCAGTTTTTGTTGGTTATTATTAATAATTTGCGCAAAACTTTTTTCACATTGCAGTAAGCTCGCCACTTCTGATACTGCGCCATTAACAGTATTAAGCACCACACGACCATAGTCGCTGCGCCAAAATAAACTATTATTGGTGTCTACACTATACTCGTCATTAAATTCCCAAGTTGCTTCGCTGTGGTAAGATTCTTGAAACAAAATATTGTGTCTGTAAGCATCCAAAACATAGACTTGAATGGTAAAATTGCGCCTCAGCGTGACATCATCACTTAACAAGGCTTCTTTCACTTGTTCAAACAAACTAATGTCTCTAATAAATCCAAACACAATAAATTGCTGACCATATTGTCTGGCCAAATAATTTGATTTTTCAGTTATTTCACGTAGGTTAATTTCTTCGTGAACGCGCACATTGGTAAAGGCTTTATCAATCATTGAAACCTTAGGTGCATTTTGCTCAGAGCTTAACTGACGCTCAAAACGTTTGGTAATTTGTTTACCTAAGTCAAACAATCCTCCGTGACTGGCTTGTTTAGGCCGTAACAATTGAAATTGAGTTATCAAAACCGACCTGGCATATCGGTCGTTGCTACAATTAAATAATGGGGTAATGTCGACTCTGACTATCACACTTAAAGTATCATCAAGAACTGTCTCGCTGAGTATTTCCACTCTTTGGATACTGCCTTGGGTGGTAATCACAGATTTACTGCTAACCAATAATCCGTCTAAAACGATATCCTCTGCTGCCACAAAACTACCATGTTGAAATGACGCGTTAGCCACTGCATTTTTGATAGCCTGTACCCGAGCACTTTCAAGATCGGCACCATCTAAGGTAACAGTTGCTTGTCCTTGCTGCCAAACAGCCCGTGCCTTAGGCGAAAAACAACAGCTGCCAATTATGGTAATTACCACTATCCAAAGTAAATAATGAGAATTTTGCATTACTTAAATATCGCGAATAGTTTGTCTAACATTGAATCCTGTTGGTTGTTATGAAGCTTTCCTTTACCGCTATATTCAATACGAGAATTCCCCACTTTAGAAGAGATAATAGTATTAGCCGCATCTATGTCGGCGGTGCGAATTTCTCCTGAAAACCGTACATACTCTTGGCCAGTGTTTAGGGTAATCCATTTTTCTCCAGCCACAACCAAATTGCCATTAGGCAATATTTCAAGAACATATACAGTAATGTCTCCATTTAGAGAGTTTGACTGATCGGTTTTTGATGAACTATCAAGATCATTTTCTTGGCTATGCTCGATATTAAAATCACCTTCAGCAACCTTAATGGGTCCTGCGCTAACACTCACAGGACTCAGTATAAAGTTACTACTTTTGTCAGATGAATAGTTAAGTGATTTTTTGGAAGAAGTAGACTCATCCAATTTAACTAAAACCATATCTCCTACTCGGTAGTTTTTATGTAACTGATAGAGACTCCCAGCATTCACTTCATTAAACAAAGAACCATTAGGCACTTGCACTATTTCTATGTTTTCCATGTGGATGGGTTTGTAGTTTGGATCATTTGGCATCACTTGATCATTTTTGATGGCGACGGCTCTTTGATTAACCAAAGGGTTACTAGGCGTGTCTTCAACGACCTGTTGCTCAACAGTGGGGGTTTGACTGCAAGCACACAAAACAACTATGCAAGGATAAAAATAGTGTAAATATTTGAGTTTCATAAAAAAGACATCCTAAAATACTATTTACTGGTAGTAACTACGTTAAGAACGGCCTCTCATATATCCAACTCTTGCAGGGATAGTAATGTAAAAAATTCATCCCTAATACAGCACATTGTTCGTTTGCACATTGTTTGCACTTTTGCGCTTTGCAACTTTGGAAACCTAAGGTTAAAGTTACTCTGAGGTAAAATTGGAGAGGTATTGACAGCTATTTAACAAATGCTGAACGTTATTCTTGTGAATGCTATAGATAGGCTATTACTGACGAAACGTGCAACATTGTTACTGAAGGCAACCGTGGGGACAGTTGCTTAGTCAATCTAATTACTACCGGATTAAACATGACAATAATTGACACCCTTAGCAGTAGTCTAAAATTGGGTTCAGTAGTTGAATCAACTTCTACTGACAATTCTACTATCGATGGCGTTACCAGTTCTTTAGGTCAAGTCTTCGACAACTTAATGTCTTTAATGCAATCAGATGAATCAACTTCTGATGATGCCAGTGACAGCGAGGCGTCTACGGACGAACTAGTAAATAGTATTGCCACTTTGACTGATCCTATTGAAACTATTCAACAAGGCCTAATCGCGGCTTTAGGTCTGAACAATTTTGGAGCCAGTACATTAGCTGACTTAACCTCAGATGAGTCTATTGCCAGCTTACAAAATGCTTTTTTGGTAAGTCTGCAAGCGAACCTATTTAGTGCTTCAGATACTGGGAGCGACACTATTGCCGATGGTACTAGTAGTATCAGTGAAGTGGCTGAATCTAATGACTTTATAGGAAACATCGAAAACCTCTCTAATGCATTTTTAGGTGATGGAGAACTAGGGTTAAATGAGGTATTTGACACCATCAACATACTCAACCATGTGCCTATTGTTGCTGACATATACCAAGAAACCATGGCAACTGATGTCGCCCCAATTGCAGAGGTAGTGGGTAGCTTTATGTATGGTGGCGCACTAGGATTAGGCTATGCAGTGGCAAACCTAGCGGTAGAGAATTACACTGGAAAATCCATTTACAGTAACCTATTAGAAGTCTTTTTCGACGATGAACAACAAGCCACAATAGAATCAACAACCGACGCATTAGCAGAAGGAATCAACCCAGACAGCGACGCTTATCAATTTGTGAAACGCACTTTTTGACGGGTTTGAAAATTTAGGACTCGTAAATCTCCGTTCAGGTATTTCGTACCTACCTAATAATATGGTGAAGAAATACCTTATCCTTTAGTTAGCTTCAAAACGTGCTCAATAGGTTGAGGGATATCAAAATAATAACCTTGAGCATATTGCACACCGGCACGTTTAAGCGTGTCAGCTTGAAAGGTCTCTTCAACGCCTTCCCCAAGGGTATTAATATTCAACTCATCTAAGCGTTGCCGTGTTGAGGTGATTTCTTTCTCGATCACATCACCCAATTCAATACGTCTAATTACAGTAATACACAACTTTACTATTGCTGGTCGCAATACTTCAGCGGTACTGATATCAAAAAAACCGCAACCTGTATCGTCAAGCAACACCTGAATACCCAGATTTTGCAGGCGCTTAACGGCCACAGTCACCTTTCCAAGATCATCTAATGGCAGATGCTCAGTTAATTCAAATGCCAACTGGCGATGAAATGGCCTTATCTCTGATGCCTGTAGTAATGCCAATAACTCATCACTGGCCAAAACATCAGGACCTACATTAATGGTCAAAAATTGATTATTTGGGACGTAGGGTAAAAACGTTAATGCTTGCCGAGCACAAGCAAACTCAATCTCTCTTGTTAAACCAAAATGTGATGCCGAACCAAATAATTTGTCAGCTCGCTCAACAGTAGAACCTTTCGGGCCTCTGGTTAATATTTCGTAACCGGCGATAGAATCATCTTGAAGGTTAACAATAGATTGCACATAAGTTTGCAACTCTTGGTTGTCTAGTATTTGTTTAAAAGCTTGCCGCGTAATATCACAATAAGGCGAGACTTGTTTATCAAAACTTTCTACCAGTAACGCATCACTTATTCCTTCTATCGCGATAGCTTCTTGGATAGTATTTACGGTAAATTGCTCAGAATGAACAACGGAGGTATAAAGTAATGAAAAATCGATTTTTCTACCGCTACTGCCACCAAAATGTGCAACAAACATCTCTCTAAAATACTGCTGAGCCAGTGGTATCAACACCGTCTTTTGCTCTTGTATATCAAACATCACATCATCTTTGGGAGCTGACACAAACATAAAGAAAGAATAATCTGTGTAAGTCACTTCAGAGATATTGGTGTATCTTGCAAACAAGCTTTTGATTTGTGGTTCAATTGCGTTGACAAAGCTTACCCAAGCATTTTCTAGCACTATGTCACCAAGAATACTTTCCAGTATATCGGTGCTATTGATAGATGCAGCAAACACATATTGATTCCGTGACATGATTATATTCCTAACTTTAATTTATGACTTTAGGCACTCTGCCGACGAATAAACAATGAAACAAGAGACCCACCTTTCAGTGAAAACTTTCACTATTAATCCAATACTCGTTAAGAATTATAATCATTCATCGACAAATGATGTTTAATACTAGGGATCGCATCTTCTAAATGATGATTTACGTAAAGCAATGTTGTGCTACCTTCCCTAGCCAGTAAGTCGATCAGAGCTAAAACTTTAAGACGATTGATATCGTCTAAACCATTACAAGGCTCATCTAAAATCAGTAAGGCTGGGTGTTTCACCATTGCGCGGGCAAGTAACACTAAACGTTGATCACCAAAAGACAATTCTTGAAAAGGGGTCGCTGATTGTTTTTCGAGCGCCATAAGTGCCAACCACTGCTCGGCTAAGGCTATTTGATTTTTTGTGGCTTGTTGGTACAAACCTATGCTGTCGTAAAACCCTGATAACACCACATGTAATAACGAACAATTAACTCGGTAATCTAAATGAAATGCATTAGACAAGTACCCAATATATTGTTTGATTTGCCAAATGCTTTCGCCGCTTCCCCGTTGGTAACCAAATACAAAAATATCATTCACATAACACTGAGGGTGATCACCGGTGATCAAATTCAACAAGCAAGTTTTACCCGAACCATTTGGGCCAGTGACTTGCCAATGTTGTTGAGGCTGAATAGTCCAGTTCAGGCCACTAAATACAACATTTTCAGCGTAATTCACTTTAACATTAGTCAATTTGACTAATGGTTTTTTGCTGTCTAATGGATGAGGTGCAAAACTATCACCATCTTTAACAGGCAAAACCAAACTTTGCTGCTGCATATGTTGTAGCTGTTTTATGTGGGTTAGTTGTTCAACTAGATCACCTTCTATTTGGGTTTGCCATTGCAGGTTTCCAGACTGCATCAACACTAACTGCTGACAAAAGCTCGGTACTTCACTTACGCGGTTAAGTACTAACACTAAAGTCGTTTGATTCGAAATGTCTAACAGTAACCCATTAAAATCAGCACAAGCTTGGGTGTCTAATCCATCCCATGGCTCATCTAAAATAAGCAGTTCAGCTTGGTTTAATAAAGCTTTTGCTAAGAGTAATTTTCGGGTTTCACCTGTAGATAAGGCGCGAAATGGCCGTTGCAACATCCCCGACAGAGCAAACACCTCAGTGACCCGTTGCAGTAATCCTTGATCAATTTCATTAGGGTTTAAGTCTTCTAGCAAAATCTCTTGCACTGTTGTGGGTATGGGAATGATATCGAGAATATCCGCACAATCTTTTTGTTTTTCGGCCTCGATTAACGCTTGTTGTTGCTCTACTGACACCCAAGCTATATCAGCATCAACTTGGCACTGCCCCGCTAATAACTCCCCTTGCTGAGCAATAAAAGCCGCCAAAGCGGATTTACCGCTGCCGTTTGGCCCCAAAACAACCGTATGTTGCAAAGGTTTGATAGTGAGAGAATCAATATTTAAGTGAAAGTGATCACCAAAAACAGCGTGACAATTTTGAAGACTAACTAAGGACATAAAGAAAAAAAGTGAAAAAATTTGCAATATCCTAGCAGATATTCAAGTTTATTCATTATTAACCCTCAACTTCTGGGCGATATTACTCCACGTGCCGTGAAACGTTATGAACCTAGTTTATCAAAATGACTAATATTCAATTTTTGGTAGCGCATATTTTTCTTTAATTAATCTTCGTTGTTCAGCTACATTTTCAAATGCTTGCTGATAACCTTGGATCACAAAATCGGGGGTATCTAGGTTAAACGCTATGTAATTGCCAATTTCATTGACTTGCCACACTTGTTCATATTCCGCAGGATCAGCCTTTAATAACTTGGTTAAATGTTGAAAGCCATGAATAGAGACCATTATCATATCGACACGACCTTTTTGCATCATCAAAAAAGCGCGCTCAAGATCTGTTACTTTTGCCAAATTAAAGTCAGGGAAACCAATTTCTAGTAAAGATATTTCAGAAACATCACCTTGAATTGTCGCAACCTTATAACTTAATACATCGGCTAAGTTTTCAAACTTAAGGTTGGCGCTTTTCTTCGCCATTAATACATGAACCGATTTAAAAAGCGGCCCCACCCATTTAAATAACTTTTCACGAGCTGGCGTTCTAGACATGGTAAACAAAGCAGTATTCGGCGTTTTTAGTACGTTTCGGTATCCCCGTGCCCAAGGAACCATTAAAACATTCTGCTCAGGTAAGCCTAAATCTGCCCACATAAGTTTTAAAGAATCGATGGAAATTCCCGCCAATTTATTATCTTTCATAAAATTAGCAGGAGGGTAAGACTCAGTATAAAAAGTAACTTGTGGAAGCTTATCTAGTGTTAACTCTAGAGTATTAGCTGCGCTTGAATTTGAGAAAATAACGAGCAAAAGTGTCACACTACAAAAAAACACTTTAATCAATGCTGGCCCCCTTATTTAAAACTTAAATACATGACTGAGTGGTCATTAAAGACTATAGGAGTATTCAAACTTTTTATACAAAATTAAAAGGTGAATTTACTCGACTTTTTTAAATCTCACATCATGTTTCGCCATCCTTTTGTCAACATGGAACTACGTAAATGCTAATTAGGCTACTTTCTGCGCTTTGGATAAGAAGATTTCTGATACGAATTATCGTGACTGTCCTTTTAACTCGTTTTAACTCGTTGTGCTTTAATTCGTTGTGTTTTGAGGGGAGAGAGCCACGTCTCTTCCCCTAATTATCACTGTGTATTTACTCCCTTACTGCAGAGATACTATTTTATCTATCAAGCACTTGTCATCAGGTAATAAACCCGAAGCAGGCAGTCGTGGTACCAATTCTCTCCACTGTGGGTGCATAGCAAAGGCTTTCCTAAATAGTGGCAGGCTTTCATCCACCCTACCTATCGCCGCCAGCGTTGCCGCGTGCCAAAATACAGCTTCATGATTTTCCGGCATCATGACTTCTGCCTCGGCATAAGCAGCCAGGGCTTTATCCACCTCGCCCACTGTCATAAAGTCATCACCTTGTGTCATCTTAGTATATCCACGAGACACCTTTAACAGACGGCTTAATTCTTTAATGGGGTCAACGCTGTCTTCAACGCGCAGGTCAACTAACCGGCCCTTCCACACTGGGGTGCCTTTTTCGCCCTCAACCACCAGCATGGCCGCTGACTGTTTGCCACGAATGTCTCCTCCGGCATTCTGAGCAGCTTCCAGCGCTGCCATCATACGCCCAGCTAAATCTTCTTTACTAGTAGAAAAGGCATCGGCCATAGCCTTACACACAGTGGCATTTTCCATTAAATTGGCCTGTACCGTAAAGTTCTCTCCCAACATATTACAATGAGCAATGATGGCTTTGTCGCCTGTGTGCACGGCAGTTACACCATTAGCATCTATCATACCCACCTGACGGACATCCTGATGTTCATCTTTATTCAACAAAGACTGCAAACTGTCCTTAGCACTTTTCCCTTCAGCCATTGCGGCCAAACCTAAGGGTCCATAACTCACTTCAATAAAACTTTGCGTAGCGACGGCACCGACGCCAGGCTGTGCCCAAATAACATCTTTACCTACAGAAAACCAATGGGATTGAACCGCCGCACCCAATTGACCGCTTACCGGATCCCGAGCCACTATGGAATAAGTATGAGCTGGTCGTAGGGCAATATTATCGCGCTTAAAATCTGCGCCAAAGGCAAAGGAGCTAGCGGTTGTTGCTACACCTTGCAGAATCATAGCGAGTATTATTGTTGTTCTCATGTGATGACCTTTGTAATCTTATTAGAATGATAAATAGTAAGCATACTTATGCTCGGCCCCTGAAGCCAGAGCTGAATACTTAAAAGCAGCATAGTTCTCAACAACAATAACTTTAAATAATTAAGGGCAGTGTCAAATAAGGCTTGATATTAAACTTACACTATCGTCTTTAATCTTACGCAACCGCCCACTTTGTTTATTAAATTGAATCTGGCCCATTTTATTAACACCCTTCCCGCTTAGGGTTTCTTTATGATGGGTCTTATAATTCTCTTATGACTATCGATTTCAACAACACTGACCCCTTTATCATTATCACCTTTTATACTTTTATACTTTTATATTTTTATATTTTTATATTGAAAATATCTTTAATCATGATAAATCCGTAGTAGTTGACCGAGTTCAGTTTGGTTCGGTAAAGTTTGCAGTTAGGGAGCTGCTAAAGGAAAAATTACCCTTGTTGGGTTAAAATTAAGTTCCTGAGTGAATGAATCTTTTTGTGTTTGTTTTGTAATGCGTATATGACCAATAGCTTAGAGGGTAAATATGAACCATTCCATTAAACGGGTGCTTTGCATCCTAGCACTAAGTAGCCCAACGCTCGTCATGGCCAATGAGGCCTGTGATAAATTAAAGTCAGGCATATTAGTTGATGTTTTTGGCAGCGATGCCAGCATCGCGACATTCCGTGAGGGCTCTAAGTATGTACCACATAAGTTGTGTACAGCTAGCTGGGATAAGCCTAATCATCAAGAACTAACGAAGGCAGTCACCCAGTACGAAACCCAAAAGGCTATGGCAAAAATGCTGAAGCAGGAGTTTAACAAAATCGCTCCTCCTGCGGCCGGCTACTCGGTGAGTCTGACGATTATTGACCAAATTTTTGATTCGCCACAAGACGCTGTTGCTAGTCTTGAGAATACAGTTACTGAGCTTAGTAAGGGTGTCAATGTTACCGTAAAGGGAAAGGTGCATACGACACAGGTGGAGTTTAATGACTGGATTGAGGATATTGGTAACAAGGCCATTTGGGCGCCGAAACTAGGCGAGTTGCAAGTGGCAGATAATAACGGTCGCTTCGCAGTTACCGTGAAGGGTTTTAGCGACGCTAGCCAGAATTTATCTAAAGCGGTTAATTTAGCCAAGCAGATTGTGAATGATCATTAAGATTGCGCTTAACGATGAAAAAAGGGCAAAATATTGAGACACCCAAAGCAAAATATTGAGACACCCAAGGTAATAAACTACCCAATCGCAGCGTAATCTCCAAGTATAAAATCCTGCGGTTATTTAGATTCTTTGGTTTTAAAGTTAGAAATTTTAAATTTGTAGGGGCTGGACTCGCTTACAACGGTTGAATGTATAGTCAAACTCAAATTACAGGCACCGCGGTTGAACGCATGGCATGCAGATAGCTTTTCAAAGATGTGATAGTAATGATTCAGGCTTGTTGCAATAGCACTCTAGCCTTTGCCATCCCTCGTATACGTAGATGGTCTGTATGCTGTTTGAATTGTTGCAGCATATGTCGACTTCCTACCGCGGTATGGAAGTGTTGTTCGAACTCTGTCGTCAACGTTAACCATTGCTCTGAGTTAAGGCCTAGTCCCTCTAAAATAGGGCTGTTGTGATGCTCGATGTACCCCGCTTTATCCTCTCGAATACACCTACCCGTGCAATCCACTAATTCACAGTAATCAATTAGACTGTACGCAATACCTTTGGGCATGTTTTGTTTGTAATTTCCCACAAAGCGCATCAGTTTTCTCGGTTGTTCTCCTTTAATAAGAGCGTGAATACGTTGTTGAATACTGGTGTGTTTTGACGTTTCTGGTGTAGAGTTCATTTTA
>TARA_R110000751_G_scaffold116604_1_pt1 | contig 59796 bp, 47 predicted proteins | sample TARA_R110000751 | Tara Oceans TARA_R110000751 (sample SAMEA4398001) | marine metagenome | biome: Polar Biome; feature: [MES] marine water layer (ENVO:01000295) within the mesopelagic zone...; material: water (ENVO:00002006), including particulate matter (ENVO:01000060) such... | reverse complement strand
GAAGCTAGAAGCTAGAAGCTAGAAGCTAGAAGCTAGAAGCTAGAATTATCTTTTATTCGATAAGAATACAATCAAATCAATCATGTCATCTTGTTTCATGTCGCGAGTAAAAGTTGCTTGAAACTTGCCGTTAACAATAAAGGTTGGCACGCTTCTGACGTGTTTACGGTATTCTTGAATCGCCTTATTGTTCATTTTTAGCCTACTATTTACGCCAAAGCTCGACATCATTTTGTCAAAGTCTTCTGGTTCTACACCATTAACAACAAAGATATTTTTTAAGTCTTTAATACCAGATACTGGCGAGCGTGACACGTGAATATACTTAAAAATGGCAGCATTAAGCTCATCACCCTTTTTCAACTCTCTGGCGACCATCATAGCTTTGGTGGCATCGTCTTGTATGGCGGCGCTGGTAAAGCCCATAAAGTTGACGTGAATTTTCTTAAATTCAACATCATCGGCCAATTTGGTTTTGATGTCTTTAACTAAAGGTTCAAAATTAAAACAGTGGGGGCACCAAAAAGAAAAGAACTCTAATACTTCTTTTTTCTCAGTGGCTTGGTCAGCTATCACATTGTAATGTGTACCTTCGCGCCATTTTTCTTGAGCACAGGCTTGAAGTGGAATGAGTAAAGCTAAACTGAGTAACAATAATATTTTTTTCATAACGTCTCACAACTATTTCTAAATATGACCGCAGATTAGCATAGCCAAGAAAAAAATCCGATAGTACTTTGTAAAGTGATGTTAATTAAAAACCTGATTTTCCATCAAGATATAAAAAAAGGCCGCAATAAATGCGACCCTTTATTATTGAACGCAATTTAGAAAACGTAGTTCGCACCAAAACGAATTAATGTGACATCATCGTCGCTTAAATCGTCAGAATATTTAGTTATGTCTACCTTTAGTGCAATGTTGGTATCATAGTCATATCTCAGAGTTGCTGATAGTGTGCTGTTTTCACTCACAGTCGCGCTCAATAATCCTTGAACTACAAAGTCATTTAAGGCCCCAGTCACAAGTGGGCTAGAGGCTTCTGTGGGGAGTGCCGTAAGTGGAGCGCCCAGTTGAGCTTGCACGCCTTGGTCAACTAACATGCCAATGGGTGTACCCGCAAATGCTGCAATTTCTGCTTCTGAGAATTGCGTCGATAACATTTGATTTATCTGAGTTTGAAATTTCGGTTGGTATTCACTTTTAGATTTTTCATAGGTAATAGAAGGGGTCCAAGCCCCTACTCTTAGACCAGCAGTAACATAATATGCATCTGTTTTTGCTATAAATGAATCAGCTACATCTATTTGGGTTATTTCTGCACTAACAAACCAATCAAATTTGTCTATTTGTATGCTTAAGCCTAAAAATTCACCTTTGTCTTCGCTCCATTGAAGAGAGTCAGATAAGTTGCCAAACCCAAATGCATTTAATAACGTTAAGCCTTCAGAGGCCTCTACTAGACTATCAGTTGTAGAGTTACTAATATTTAAAGTTGTTTTACCCGTGCCAGCAACACCACGAATCTTAAACCAGTCGTAGGTTGCTTCACCAGAGAATAGAACGACGTTGTCACCTTGTAGTTCTGATCCAAAGGCTGGTCCAGTAAAGGCTCCTGCAGCAACACTCATTGCGTATTCCCAGTCTCCAGCATAGTTGGAGTAGTCGACGCGAATTCCTTCTATATTATTGAAAGGCACATCGTAAACAGAGCGTGGCGTGTTAATCCAATGATAGGAATAGCCTACATCTTTAGATGCAGAGTAATTAAACAAAGGCATGCGTAAACGACCCGCGGATAGGTTGATATTGTCGGTTGCGGCATAGGTTATATATGCCCATTCGAAATCAGCGTTGTAATCATTGTCTGCACGAGCCACAAGTTGTCCGGTAGCTGTCATTTTATCGTTGACGTCACCACTTACTTGTATGGCAAATAAGCTTTCTTCAGAAAAACTTATATTGTCTTCGTAGCCAAACAATAATTCGTCACTGCTGGCAATTCCGCCAATCAAATTTGCAAAACCGTTAATACGTACTTCTGCTTGAGCAGTCAATGTGGTTGCAGTCAAAGCCGCGAAAGTTAGTAATTTTTTCACAATAATACTCCTAATTAGTTCAACGAAATGACTTTAACTGCGTCAGAAACTGATGCACTGTCTACATAACCAATGGCATTTTGGTTGTCTGCAACAATCGCTAACACCTCTGCATCGTTGTCTAATTCTTTTGGCGGTATGCCTTTGCCAGTAAATACAAGTTTTGACCAGTAAGCTGCAATTTGAGTTGAGCTTCGGCCTAACGTGTCTGTATCGAAGGAGCCCCGAGCGTTTGAAGAGGGAACTTGGTTTATGGGTAATACTTCTTTGCCATTAGAGAACTTCTTCTCTTTACCTAGAAATATTCTTTGGACATCCTTTTGGCTCAGTGCCGCGTCGTTACTCGGATGCACAATGACGACAACATCCGCTAATGAATAAAGTGAAATAGAACAGCCAGCAGCTATGCCTATTAGAGTTTTTAAAAAAGACTTTATGGACATATTATTTACCTATGTGCAAGTTTATTAAGTATGAAAATTTATAGCATTTTAGTGCCAGTAACCAAATCTTACCTATTACAGTTTTTTATTAAAATCTCCAACAACTCCTTTAAAAATAAAGGTTTACATCAAAGTTGCTATAGTGCCGCTGATTTGGACGCGCATATTATGATCTAAAAACTACATCAGTGCTGAATTTTTAGGTATGTTAAGTTATACATGCATATGCAAATCAGATGCTTTTATAAGCAACGACATATCTTCAAAGTACCTTTGATTTTTCAAGTTGAGTGAGTGTTCCTTTATGACTCGCTTAAATTCTAAAAAGCTAACTCTTTGAAGAACTTTGTAAAAGTAGTAGATAAATAGCGACAAAACAATGCGCTTTTTACATCAGGGGAATGGTTTGGAAAGTAAGAGTAAAACACTCAATGGTGGCTTAGAGTGAAAGTGGGGGTTCTTGTAACGCAGCGAGTTGCTCTTTTAGCCCTAATATTTGTTGTTCCCAATATTTACCATCGGCAAACCAAGGAAAGGCCTGAGGAAACGCTGGATCTTGCCATCGTTTTGCTAACCAAGCCATATAATGCACCATACGCATCGCCCGTAAAGGTTCAATTAATGCTAATTGAGACACATCAAAGTCACAAAACTCCTCGTAGGCTTCTACTAGGGTATCCATTTGAATAAATTGTTGTTGCCTATCTCCTGACAACATCATCCATAAGTCTTGGATGGCTGGCCCGCTTCTACAGTCATCTAAATCAACAAAGGTTGGTCCATCGCGCCAAAGTATATTGCCAGGGTGACAATCTCCATGGAGCCTAATGTTATTCGTGCTCCTATAAAGTGATAGCGCTAAATCCACAACCTGCTGCAAAATCGTAAAGAAGGCTTGATGTAAACTTGCAGGTATCAGTGGGCTTTGTAACAGCTCTTGTAAGGGGGTTACCAAAAACGCTTCAACACTTATTGTTGGCCTATGAACAAAATTACTACTTTTGGCAATACCATGAATTCGACCAATAAAACGACCCATCCATTCGAGTTGATTTAGGTTATCGACTTCAAATTGTCTGCCTCCAACCGAAGGGAAAAGCGCAAAGTAGTAGTCGTCATAAAGGTGTAGGCTTTGTTTGTTGCTGACTATCGGAGCGACTACAGGGATTTCGTGAGAAGCTAGCTCAATTGAAAAATCATGTTCTTCTTGAATCTGTGCTTGGCTCCATCGTTGTGGTCGATAAAATTTGGCAACATAACGTTTATTGTCTTCTGCCACAAACTGATAAACGCGGTTTTCATAGCTGTTGAGTGCCAACAGTCCTGACTCAACACGAATATCCTGTGATTCAATGGCGTCGAGTATCAGGTCTGGCGTGAGTCCTGAAAAATCGAAATTACTCACAAATCGGGATACAAAAATTTACTGATTTCTTGCACCTTGACTGGGTTGGTTGCGTCGCCTACAGATTCAACTCTAAATTGAAACTCGGTAGACTCTTGCGTTAATTTATTTGGATTGATTGCAATACTAAGAGGTAGATTAAACACTTCTCCTCCTGCAACTACTGCTTCATTTTCGCCTATGTATGTATGCCCTTCAAGATTATCGACGTATATGTGGTAACGTTGTGTGAGTTGCGATTTATTGAGAATTTTTATGGTAAATACATTCTCTATAAGTCCATTGCCCGTTTCACGATACATTGGGACTCTGTCTTTTATAATGTCGATTTCTACGGGTTTTCGAGCTGCAATTTCATAGACCAGCAGACCCGACATTAGCACTAACACTATGGCGTAACCAATTAACTTAGGTCGAAATATTTTTGTGGTACCGCCTGCCAATTCAGTTTCAGATGTAAAACTTATCAACCCCTTGGGGTAATTCATCTTTTCCATTACGCCATTGCATGCATCTACGCAGGCTCCGCAATTTATGCATTCGTATTGTAAACCGTTGCGAATATCTATGCCCGTTGGACAAACTTGTACACATAAATGGCAATCAATGCAGTCACCTAAACCATTTTGTTTGTTTTCTTCGCGGCTGACCTTTCTAGCTCTTGGGCCTCTTTTTTCTCCTAAGGTCGCGTTATAAGCGACCGTATAAGTGTCTTTGTCAAACATCGCTGATTGAAAACGGGCATAGGGACAAATGTGCGTGCACATGATTTCTCGCATCCACCCAGCATTACCATAAGTACAAAATGTGAAAAACAGCACCCAAAACACCACCCAAAAACTGCTTGAGAAAGTGAAAAACTCAACAAACAACTCATCGATTGGTATGAAGTATCCTACAAAGGTTAAAGAGGTTAATAAAGCGATGCTTACCCATGCAAAATGTTTAAGAGATTTGCGCCAAAACTTATCAAAATCCATTTTTCTTTGATCTAGTTTCATGCGTTTATTGCGGCTACCTTCAATGGCTTCTTCAAACCAGATATAAATAAAGGTCCAGGTTGTTTGTGGACACATAAATCCACACCAAACACGACCCGCAAAGGTCGTTACAAAAAATAGAGCAAAGGCTGCCACTATTAAAATCCATGCTAATAATGTCAAATCTTGTGGCCAAAGCGTTAAGCCGAATATATTAAAACGTTGGGCACCGATATCAAACAATACTGCTTGACTACCATTAAACTGAATCCAAGGTAATACCGCAAAACTGCCTAAAAAAAACAGCCCAAAAAATCGCCGAATATTTTCCAACATGCCGGTAACGGCTCGCACGTATATTCTGCTGCGAGGTGTATATTCATTATCATGTTTAGATTTATCTGGGCGATGTACTTTTACGGGTGAGATGTTTTTAACGGGAATTCGCTCACTCATTAGGGGTCCTTGGTATGTCAAAAAGGCAAAAACTGAGAGTCCAACAGACTCTGATAACTTTACAAGTATACCAGTATGTTAACTGCCATGCTTGATCTCGGTCAGGATTTTTATTGATTCATTGTTGGTTATTCGTTGTTATCAAATCACATAACTATTGACTGTATTTTATTACTGCGTTGTCGCGTAGCATCAGCAATCTTCTAATAGTTGAATGTATTTAGAGTCTCAGGGTATGTTGCGTTTTGTTGTAGTTACGTTTGAAATTTTGGCATTGATAATGATTTTGCGCAGTGCTTTTGTGCAATTTTGGCTGTCTGATATACAAACCACCACTTCCCAGTGGATGCACGGCATTTCTACAACCATAGATAATCAGCAGTTAGCCAAGTTTAGAAATGAGATTTCGGAACATGTGCAAGATTTAAGTGAACCACAAACAGAATATTTGCATAGGATCACTAGTACAAAAACGGAACTCAACAACTTTAATATGCACTATTGTCAAGCACGAGATAAAAATCCTTTTATCTACGGCAACAATTTACATTATGTGTGTGGCGAAATTAGTCGTAAAGGGATCCTTGAAGTCTAACCCGAGTGCAGGTGACCTAAAAATGGTTGGGCAGGCTGATAATAAACTTCGCTCCACCTAATTCCCCTTCGGTTACATAACACTGCCCTTGGTGCCAATCGACAATTCTTTTGACTATGGCTAAACCAAGACCCGCTCCTCCTTGTTGTCTATCACGACTTTCATCTGGTCGGAAAAAAGGTGAAAATATCTTTTTACGCATACTCTTTGCCACGCCAATTCCGTCGTCTTCTATGCATATCTGAATCACCTTCTTTTGTCTAATAACATGGATTTCTAGTGCTTTTTTCGCAAAACGTGCGCCGTTTAACACTAAGTTTTCAATCGCTCTTTCGATAAAGTGTTCATCGGCTAACACATGGGGATCATCACCATATACTCTAATGTTTAGGTGAGCCAGATGGGTTTCTTTCAATCTATGCATTAATTGCTGACACAGTTGTTTAATGGGAATTTCAGATAGGTTCATTTCTGGAATTCGCGCATCTGTGCTGGCGTAATCCAGCATTTCTTGCACCAGATTTTCTAATTCATTGACGTCTTTTTGCATATCCAGCCAAGGGTTACTTTGTGCTGGGGGATTCATTGCTAGCGCAAATTTCAACCGGGCCAGAGGAGTACGAAACTCATGGGTGACCGCGCCACTTAATTCCCGTTGATTTTGCATAAGTTGCGTGATCTGACGACCCATGTTGTTGAGGGATTTTGCAATAGGATAAATCAGAGAGGATTTATTGATCGTATTTTGCTCAATGCTGCCATCGGGCTTAACATTTGAAACTGTTTTTTCAAGACTTGATAGGTCACGCCATAATGGCCGTATCCAAAATGCAATAACCCCACCTAACAACAAAAAAAATAGCACACTGTATAACAAAAACTGACCGGAGCTGGGCCTGCTAATAGGTAATGATATTTCTAGTAACTGGGATTGATTATCGATAATGTATATTTGCTCAGTCACATTAGAGTCACTTAGCACTATAACTTGGCCATTGTGTAACTTTTGTAAATTGTTATCGGACCATGCGATATCGCCTATCGAACGTACTTCAAGTGTGCCTCCTAAACTTTGAATAAAACTTCGCATATCTATGTTTTGTTGCAGGGCTGCTTCAAACACAGGGCCTAATAGTTGCATATTAGATGACTCTGCCTGAGTGAAAAATATACGTTCAAGACCTGCGCTTAGACCCACTAAGGATACGGCAATAAAAAGATATAAACTGATAAACAGGCGCGCCATAAAAGCTTAATCGTCCCACGCGTCAGCGACAAAAAAGAATCCCTTGCCCCAGATTGTCTTAATTTTGTAAGGGTGTTGGGTGTTGTCTTGTAACTTTTTACGAAGCCGAGAAATTCGCACATCGGCACTACGATCTAGCCCATCATATTCACGACCTATAACATCCCTATATAAGGTTGTTCGGTCTACCAAAGTGGAGGGGCTTTCTGCTAACTTCCATAACATGTCAAATTCATGACTGGTTAATTGTACGTCAACACCTTTTAGACATGCCGAGCGAGTTGAACGGTCAATAATGAGATGGCCATATTGCAGTCTTTGATGTGTATTCCCTGTTAACGCCGGCTCTACCTTACGTCGTAATAAGGCGTTAATTCGTGCCAGTAATACCCTAGGCTCTACGGGTTTGATGATGTAATCGTCGGCGCCAATTTCTAACCCAAAGACTTGATCGAAATCATCGTTTTTTGCGGTCATGAATAACAAAGGGCCGGGGTAATAAGGTCTTATTTTATTACACAAGGTAAAACCATTTTCACCCGGAAGCATCACGTCTAACAGTAAGATATCAGGTGGTGACGATTGCACCTGTTTCAGTAAGTTTTCACCACTGGCTAAACGCTGGACGACAAAGTCGTGTTCAGTTAGATATTGGCAAATTAGGCTACTTAGCCTATCGTCATCTTCGACAAGTAATACTTGTTTCATCAAAAAAGACTCCATGGGGGGCGGATTCGCCGGCGTTGTTGTGGTTCAATATATTTAATCTGTAACTTTTTAGAAAGAATAGTTTCTTGGGCTTTATTTTTTAATTCAATCAAGGCATTTTTCTTAATTAAAATAGAAGTTGCATTGTAGAAGTATGCCTGTTGAGAGCAGGCTAATAATTCTCCATCAAGATAAAGACAGAGAGGCTCTGAAGGCATATTTTGTGTCTCAATAGTAAAAGTCAACAAGCACTCGTCACCCACTCTCTGAGCAACACATATATTCGGTTGTATGGTCCATTCAGGCGTTTTTGCAGAGACTTTACTGCAAAAAATGATGCCCGCAATTATTACAACTGCTCTCAATTCCCTTGCCTGCTAAAAACGATACGCTACACCTAAAAATACACTACTAATACTATTCTGTTCTATCAGTGGGCTGTCTGTTAACGAGTTTGGCAGCCTTCGATAAGACATCTTTGCTAACCATGACCAGTTTTCATTGATCGGCTTAAGTACATTGAAAGACAGGTAAGTTTGCCACCCTGATTGACCATCAAAATAATATTCTGAGAGTGTTGTGTCTCTTTTTGAAACGCCATAATAATAGTCTAGTAAACGAGCACTTTTCCAGTCAGCGCCTAAGCGTAATCTCATTTGGACATCACGCCATAGCCACTTTTGGCTGTATTGCAGCGCCACTAACTGGCCTTTGTGTACATCGCTAATATCCTGCAATAATGCTAGTTGCCATTCACCAACAGTTGAAAAATAATGCCCTCGAAGACCACCATGAATCGCCCACTTACGGGTAGCTATATCGTTTATGGAAAGACTGCGTTGATTAATAAGTATATCTTCTTTATCAGAGTCAGTTGGGCCTGAGAAATCTGGTTTATCTGGGGAGCCAGGGGAAGCAATAGAAGAACCTTGTGTAGGAGCAAGGATGTTGGCTGGATGCAAAAAACTAAAAAAAGTACTTTCGCGATCAAGTGTTAGAAAAGTTTCAAATGCAAAATTGGGCTGACTCAGCCATTGATACCCCAATTCACCATTATCAAAATAAGCTTTTTCCCCGTACCAAGCAATGTCGGGTAATATAACAAGTGGAATATCTTCTCCATCCACCAATGGGTTGGTTTTCACACCAATACCTATGGCTATACCAAGATGCCAGCTACTTTCCTCGATACATGTGTCATCCTCAGAGCAAGCTAGTATTGTGCTCGAGACAAACATAGATAACAGAATTAGCAAACGAAAAAACCATAACACTGTGTACAAAAACAAAATCCTCACATCGATAATTTGTGTAGCCTAGCAGAGTTTTTGCGCCGCTTGTTACAGGGTTACAATTATTCACAATTCGATCCAAATTAGCACATATAAAATACACCAGATTCACTACACTAGCTTACATCATTTCAACAAAAAGGTATTTGACTATGCTTCAACCCAAAAAGAATAATATTGGCGATTTGTTGTGTTTAGCTATCATCGTTATGTTGGTTTTTGTATTAGCGGCTTGTACAGATGAAGATGAGATTGATGAGTCTATTATTGAACGCCCTACTGAACCTCCGAAGCTTAATACTGCTACTACTTTTGATGGTCCTTTGGTTAAGGCAGGTCAAGTCCCAGTTAGTCGCTTTATTAAAAATGGTATTTATTCTGCTGCCTTTGACTATGCCAATGGCTATAGAGTGGATGCCCCTGAATATGCAGTGACGCAAGATGCTGCCATTGCAAATACTGATTTCTCTACCACTAACACCCAAGAATCTGGGGTCGATGAAGCAGACCGAATGGAATACGACGGAAACATCTTGTATCTCGCTGCGTACCCACAGTGGTTTGATGGAGAAACTTATCAATCAAAGGTGAGAGTATTAGAAAGACAAAATGACTTTTCGTTAAATTCAGTGGCCGAATTACCATTGGTTGATGAAAATTCAAATATCGAGGGCATGTATCAACATAATGATAGGCTTGCAGTATTGAGTACCAATTTCCAAATTTATACTATGGATATTTTCACCTTTGCTCCAGAACCTTGGTTACCCAGCGAACAAAAACTAACCATAGATATATACGACACTTCTGTACCAAGTAGTCCTTCCACTGTGAGCAATATCAAGATCGATGGCTCTATAATATCGAGTCGAAGAATAGGTGATGAGCTCTATGTCGTCACCAGTTATACCGCTTATGTTGAAGGGCTCAACGCTAACGCCACTACAGAAGAAGAATTGTTGAAAAATTATTTAGCCATTTTGGACACGCCAGATTCTGAGCTTATGCCGAAGATCTATCGAAATGGTGATGAAGGTACACCTTTGAACTTGCCTGAAGATTGTGTTATTCCAGCTCAAGCTACTGACAAAGACGGTTATGCCAAGCTATTAACCGTCAGTAGAATTAACCTAACTGACCCTAATGATGTGCAATCTAGTTGTATCAGTGCTGTGGCAAATATGTTGTATATGTCAGAAGCAAACCTGTATCTAAGTGCAACTGTGGATAATCAAACTGTTTTGCATAAAGTGTCCTTAGACACAAATTTAACCTATCAAGCATCAGGTAAAATAGACGGTATTGTTGGCTGGCGGGGTGCGCCTAATCTGCGTTTAAGTGAACAAAACGAGTATTTAAGGATAGTTACCAGCGATTACACTAAAGAAGGGGCAGAACATAAACTTTCAATCTTAAATCAGCAAAACAATGAATTGTCTATTGTTGCGACACTTCCCAATGACGCCTCTCCAGAGCCTATTGGAAAACCAGGTGAAGATATATTTGCAGTGCGATTTTTGGGAGACAGGGGGTATATAGTCACATTCGAAAGCATCGACCCTCTATACGTACTTGATTTAGCAGATCCCAATAATCCACAGGTGTTAGGTGCACTGGAAATCCCTGGCTTCTCTAGTTATTTGCATCCGTTGGATAATGGTTATCTGCTTGGAGTCGGCCAGCAGGTTAATGTTAATAATATCCCGGAAAATGGTGAAGTGACCGAACAACCAGTAACGGAAGAGGGAATGAAGGTCAGCTTATTTAATGTCTCAGATCCTAGCAATCCTATTGAAGTCAATAGTATCATTAAACCTAGTGCTTTTACGCCAGTTGAGTATGATTATCGCGCCTTGTCTGTGCTAAATAATGCTGGCAGCTACCAATTCGCGTTACCCATTGAAAGTTGGTATACAACTACCGATGAATTGGTGCGTTTTTGGGCGCCTTCTAATAGTCTGCTGTTACTTGAAGTTGATACTACAGCAACCACGCCAGAGTTAATTCTAAGGAGTCAGGTCAGTCCGAAGATGAGTGAGTCTTATGCCAGTGGATGGAATGACAGAAGCGTTATTCATGGCGATAACGTTTACTATATCCATGGCAATCAGGTATGGCATACAAGTTGGGCAGAAGATGCCGCTATATTTGGGCCTTTTTAATCTGAGCAAGTGTGTTTGCTTCAATCTTTTTTGATGACTTGACCATAGTTGTCTAGGTCGGAGCAATCCGACCTTTTTTATTTTTGTGCTATAGAATAGTTGCAAATTAACCAGCACTTTTGCAGCTACTTAGAATTTTATTCAGACTATATTCATGTGTTATGGTGATACTGACAGATAAAGGTAGGGGATTTATTATGAAAATGTTAAACAAACTGATTATTTCTGCAGTGACATTAGGTTTGTCAAATCACGTTTTGGCCGAAGCAAAGGTTGAAATTGAATGGGATAAACCAGAAAAATACCGAGATGTAAGACCTAGCAATGAGTCGCGCAAAAGGTTCAGAGAAACGACCTTTGAGCGTATCGACGAATATATGAATAAACTAGCCTTGGCCTTGCCCGATAACAAAAAATTGCGAATGAAAGTAAGCGACCTTGATCTGGCTGGACAAGTGTTACCTGCTTCCTTTGTCGGCTTAGGACATAGTGCATCTGACGTACGTGTCATTAAGAATATAGATATTCCAAGAATGAAATTTAGTTATCAGCTATTAGATGGTTCTGGAGAGGTGTTACAACAAGGGGATGTGAATCTCAAAGATATGTCTTTTCTCGAACGCAGTAATAGTTTATTTAGAAATGAACCTTTGCGTTTTGAAAAAAACATGTTGAAACGTTGGTTTGAAGAAGAGTTTGAATTGCAGATAGCGCAAAAGGTGGCTAATAAAGAAGCAATTACTTCAAAGGTGTAGTGGATGAATAGTGATGATAGGTGTTTTTACCAGATTTTTTAGCCGTATATAAGGCTGTGTCGGCTTGTCTAATGATAGCTTCTGGCGTTAACAAGTGATTGGACTGAGACGCGGCAATACCGATACTCATAGTGATGTACTCAGCAACTTTGCTGAATTTATGTGGCAGAGCTATGAGTTTCAGTTTTTCAATGATATGTATGGCTAGCTCTTGCGCACCTTTTGCATCAGTGTTGGGTAGCACGCAAACAAATTCCTCTCCTCCATATCGAGCAACAAAGTCGCTGTCTCGGTGCAGTGCTTCACAAATAACCTTTGAGACATCCTTTAAACATTGGTCTCCTGCTGAATGACCATAATTATCGTTATACAGTTTGAAACAGTCTATATCCATAAGCAATACGGCAACGTTAGACTTTTGCCTAATCGATAACTCAATATCATGTTTTAAACGTATGTCTAAGGCTCTTCTATTCGCAATGCCAGTGAGTCCATCTGATAACGATAGCTGTTCAAGTTTTTGGTTTTGCATTTCAATCGTATGTGTAAACTCTTTGAAGGCCTCAACTAAATCAGTAATTTCATCGTTACCTGCTAACACAGTTTGATTTTCGAAGCCCTGAGTTTTGTTGCGGACCATTTGATTAAAAATTCTGATCCTTTTAAGTACTCTTTTTTGAAATAGGACAACAATCATTAGCAACACAACTACACCTCCAATCAAAATATTTCTAATTTGATGGGTTTGCTTTTTCATGTCCGCTACTGAATTGGCGACCTGATTCGTCATGTTTTTTTCTGTTTCGTTGGTCACAAACCCTAATTGAGAAACATAATCTTCAATTAAGTTATGAACAAAATTTGCTCGGCCAATCGCTCTGCCTTCTAACCGTAGGGATTTAATCTTCAAGGCTTGCATCCCATTGTCGCTAAAGAGCAATGTGTTAAGTTGCTTGGACAATGGCTGTTTAACACTTTTATGGCGTTCCTTCGCTGCAAGGGTGTCTAGTTCGAATAGCCGTGTTTTTAATTGGCTGAATAGAAACCTTACTGTTTGCAGTTTTTTTTCGTTCAAAGCCCTGCTAGCACTCACAGACGCTTGTGAAAAAACCAGCATCCAGGGGGACGACCCATTTTCCTCAATATTTACAGCTTGGGCATTCAGCTTATACATTTCGGCGGTTAAAAATTCGATTCTATTTAGTGTCTCTAAGCGAATATTTATAAGAGTGGAAAACTCTTCTAACTCTATAAAAATTGTGTTTAATTGAGTGTCTAAAAATTCATTTTCGAATATTTCTTTTGCCGCTTGGCGAATATTAGTGAGATTAGCTTGGAGTTGTTTTTCAGCTAAGCGTTTTGATGCGTTGGTAGATGATTTTGACAAAAGCTCGGTAGATTCTAATAGTGTCGCCGATTGGCTGTATAGCTGACTTATACGGATTAAGTTCGGCAAAGATCTATCAGATACATCAGTCAGCGTTGATTCGAAACTAAGTAAGCGAGAAAAGGTAAAATAACTGAGTAACACGAAAATAAATAAGATCCCGGCTAACCCAGCACTAAATACTGTTACTAATGAAATGCGGGCGCCTTTTTTGGCCTTTAAAACTGTCATTCAGGCATTCGCTTTATTCTGGATTCAAGCATTGGAAAAATTGTTTTTTGTTGTTGTATTACATGAATCACAATATCCGAAATCAAAGGTGTTTTTTGAGTGTTGTCCTCTTGCTTTACTGCCTTGTTGAAGGTGTCGTAACCGTCACCACCTCTTGCCAGATAATCAGAAGTGGCAACTGAGTATACTTGCTGCGAATTTAACTTGCTGCCATTAACCAGAATCGAGGTGACTCGCTCACCGGCAGGTTGTTTAATCGAATAGGTAAAAGAGAGTCCAGATACTTGTAAGAATCGGCCTTTGGCTAATTCCACTTCACTTACACTCTTTTCTAATAATTGTCTTATTTGATTGCCAGTTAAAGTAACAACATTGAGATGAGTCCTAAATGGTAACTCGGTCATAATGTCACTGCGGCTTATAATGCCTCCTTTGGTATAACTTTTATTACCACGGATAAAGCCTCCATTGATTAACGCAATATCTGTTTGTGCATAGTGTCTCAGTGAGTCGGTAATGAAATTTCCAAAAGGCATTTCTTGGGATCTTACTAGGTTTCTCGACGTGTTTAGTGCATTTCCAAAAAAACCAATTTTTTGATTGAGTAATCGAGTGAGCCTTTGATTATATTCATCAACCAGAGTTGAAGTGGTGTGCTCATTAGGTAAATCTGCATAGTCGATTGATGAGGTTTGTATGGAAAGATTTTTTTCTTGGTTGCTACTTTTCCAGCTGATTTGCAGCAGCTTGAAAGGCTCTTGGTAAGAAATTGCATAGACTTTGTTCAATGGGGAATTGCTACTGTCGCCTGTTGAGCTTAGGCGCAACGCAAAATCTATTTGCTTATCAGAAAGCAGCGTTTGGTAATAATCCCGTTCTTTTGTGTAAACTAACACTACTAGTTCAGCACCTTTTTGCCTGAGTTCAGCATTGAGTTGCCCGATAATCTTGCGTGGTTCAAATACTTTGATCCTTTTAAGTAAATATTCTTCAACCACTTCCTCATCAAGTATCGAAATAAAGCCCACTTTAATGTTGTCTTTTTCAACAATGAGACTGCTTAAAATACCTTCTAGATTATTATTAATCAGTGGATCATAAAGGTTACTGCTAACGATAGGGAAGGCTGCTTCGTAGGAGCGTAAGGTGAGTTCATCTTCGAAAAAGCTAAACTCCCTTTTGTTGAGAGTCATTAAATCGGGTTCTAGGGTATTAAGAATATCAATGATATGAGAACCCCGGTCTAAACTGGATAACGGACTCGGACCTAAACTTCCCCCTACAAAGGTAAAAATTGTCGGAGTGCCTGCTGTCCGCACTTTTTCAAGTAAACCTGCCAGGTCAGCATAACTACCGTAGGTATTGATACCAATATCAGGCATATTACCGGCAAATACTAAGGTAAGTTGTTTTTCATTTGAAGGTGCAGCACTAATGACCATGCTTAATAAAATTGCATGTAGCAAGGTTAAGAGTCGCAAGCGTTTGAACAATTATTCATTTCCTAAAAGATTAATGATTTAATGTAACACAATGACTGCAGTTGTTATGGATGTGTCATCATTATCGATAACACATCCTAGACTCAAGTTTATTATAATGACTCAATGCTGCTGCGCTGTTCGCGCAATTTACTCATCTGCATTGTAAAATCAGCCAATTTTGCCTTTTCTTTGTCAATAACTGCATCAGGTGCATTACTGACAAATTTTTCATTAGAAAGTTTACCTTGAGTTCGCGCAAAGTCTTTTTCTAATTTGTCTAATGCCTTAGTAATCCTAGCTAATTCGGCATTTTTATCAATCAAACCAGCCATGGGGATCATGATTTCAAGTGAGCCTAATAGTGATGTGGCACAAACCGGTGCTTTATCTTCTGCTCTTAACGCTGTTGCCGACTCGAGTTTGGCAATGGCGTTTAAGAACATGGTATTTTCTTGAAGCCGCCTTAAGTCTTCTGTCGATGCATTACGTAATAACACTGGTAAAGGTTTACTTGGGGCAATGTCCATTTCACCGCGAATGGTACGAATGCATAATACAAAACCTTTGACCCATTCCAAATCTTGCATGGCTGTAGCATCAACCTTAGCTGCATCATATTCAGGGTAAGCCTGATTCATGATAGTGGCAGAATGACAGTTGGCCAAAGGCGATACACTTTGCCAAATGGTTTCTGTTATAAAGGGCATAATAGGGTGCATTAATCTAAGCAAAGACTCTAGGACAGTAACAAGTGTATGCCTAGTCGCTCTCTGTTGCTCTGCATTGCCTTGTAATAAGACAGGCTTAGTTAATTCAATATACCAACCACAGAATTGGTCCCATGTGAATTCGTACAATGTATGGGCGGCAATATCAAAGCGATAGGTATCCATAGCACTGCGATAGGCTTTAATGGTGTTTTGGTACTGCCCCATTATCCACTTGTCCGCAAGGGAAAAGCTCATAGTTGAGTCTGCGTTAAATCCACAGTCAAAATCTTGGGTGTTCATGAGTACAAAGTTACTGGCATTCCATAACTTATTGCAGAAGTTTCTGTAGCCTTCTAGGCGTTTCATATCCCAGTTGATATCTCTACCAGTAGAGGCAAGTGCCGCAAGAGTGAAGCGTAATGCATCTGTTCCGTGAGGCTCTATGCCATTTGGAAATTGTTTCGCAGTTTGTTTTTTGATTTTTTCAGCCATTTTGGGCTGCATCATATTACCAGTGCGCTTTTCAAGTAAATCTTCTAAGGATATGCCGTCTATCATATCTAAAGGATCGATAACGTTACCTTTAGACTTAGACATTTTATTGCCGTCGTCGTCGCGAATAAGGCCGGTTACGTACACTGTTTTGAAGGGTACTTGTGGTTTGTTATTTTCGTCTTTAAGAAAGTGCATGGTCATCATGATCATTCTGGCGACCCAGAAGAAAATAATGTCAAAACCTGTAACCAATACATTACTTGGGTGGAAGGTTTTTAAATCTTCGGTATTTTCGGGCCAGCCTAAGGTAGAAAAAGTCCAAAGTGCAGAAGAGAACCAAGTGTCTAATACATCCTCATCTTGTCTTAAGTTAATATCAGCCGCTAAGTTATTTTTTGCACGTACTTCGGCTTCGTCCCGACCCACGTACACATTGCCCTGTTCGTCATACCAAGCAGGTATTCTATGACCCCACCATAATTGTCTGGAGATACACCAATCTTGGATATCATTCATCCAAGAAAAGTACATGTTTTCATATTGTTTAGGGACAAATTCAATTTCACCATTGGTCACTGCGTCTGCGGCAACTTTGGCTAAAGGAGCGGCTCGTACGTACCATTGGTCGGTTAACATAGGTTCAATTACCACACCACCCCTGTCACCATAGGGTACAGTTAGGTCGTGCTCTTTGACTTCTTCCAATAAACCTATTTCTTCAAATTTGGCGACTATGGCTTTGCGGGCGGCAAAACGTTCTAAATTTTGAAATTCTTCAGGCAGTGCTGCACTGAGTGCATCACTTGCTTCACCATTGGTATCGAAAATTTCAGCCTGCTGGCGAATTTCACCAGAGAAGGTCAAAATATTGATCATTGGCAGTTTATGACGTTTACCTACTTCATAATCGTTAAAGTCGTGGGCAGGGGTTATTTTTACGCAACCCGTGCCTTTTTCCATATCCGCGTGTTCGTCGCCCACAATAGGGATGCGACGATTAACCAATGGCAAATCAATAAACTTACCTATCAAATCCTTATATCTAGGATCTTCTGGATTAACGGCAACGCCGGTATCCCCTAATACGGTTTCCGGTCTTGTTGTGGCAACGACAAGATAATCTTTACCGTCTGCAGTTTTGACACCATCTGCCAATGGATAACGGAAGTGCCACATGTGGCCTTTTTTGTCTTTATTTTCGACTTCTAGATCTGAAATGGCAGTCAGTAACTTAGGATCCCAGTTAACTAATCGTTTGCCGCGGTAGAGTAAATCCTCTGAATGCAGGCGCACAAACACTTCATTAACAGCATTTGAAAGACCTTCGTCCATGGTAAAACGTTCACGCTCCCAATCAACAGATGCACCGAGGCGACGCATCTGGTTGGTAATAGTGTTTCCAGATTCGGCTTTCCATTCCCAAATTTTGTCAATAAAAGCGTCTCGGCCTAATTCTTTGCGAGTGGGACCATTCTCTGCCGCTAATTTGCGTTCGACTACCATTTGTGTGGCGATACCGGCGTGGTCAGTACCTACTTGCCATAAGGTATTATTCCCCGACATACGTTTGTAACGCGTTAAGGTATCCATAATGGTTTGTTGAAATGCATGGCCCATATGTAGGCTGCCAGTTACGTTTGGAGGCGGGATCATGATGCTGTAGGGTTCGCCTTCTCCAGACGGTTTAAATTGTCCGCTGTCTTCCCATTTTTGATAAATATCACGTTCTATATTTTGTGGATTAAATGTCTTATCCATTATTTTGTGTCTCGTTAATGCTTGAGGCGGGCAAGGTATCTAATTGATTTCCAGCCGCTCTATATTGTTTATATCGTTCTCTGGCCTGAGGTTTGAGTTGCTCTTTTGCAGGCACAAAATCAATGACTTGTCTAAATCGTTGATGAAAATCGGGGGTGGTATCGGCCAAATTAATGAGGATTGGACGATTAAATTGCTTGGGAGTTTGCCAGCTAATTTCAACAGGCGCGCCACCCATTGGGCCTTCACCTGCCAAATTGTGGGGAACAAATGCATCGTTAGGCAATTGCCATAACAATTCATCAAATTGTTCAGCCTGTTTTTGATCTTGGCAGTACACCAAACATTTTTGTTTTTGTCGATAACTACGGGTTGCCAACAAACAAGCCAGCGCAAAGTGCGCTGGCTGTTGGTGTGTGTCGTTTGTTTCATCAAGTAGATAAAACGTTACATTTGACATAGTTGAAGTGGATCCTTAAAGGCGTAATTAATCTTCTGTTTCAATACCAGCTCGGTTCATTAAGAACTGAGATAACATAGGCACAGGCCGACCAGTTGAACCTTTGTCTTTACCACCCACCCAAGCTGTACCTGCAATATCCATATGGGCCCAATTATATTTACGTGTATAACGAGATAAAAAACAGGCCGCGGTGATAGCACCTGCAGGGCGTCCACCTAGGTTACTCATGTCAGCAAAAGGACTTTCGATTTGATCTTGGTATTCATCCCATAGTGGTAAACGCCAAGCCTTATCACCACTTTGTTCAGAGGCATTGATCAATTCATGAGCCAGTGGATTATGGTTACTAAATACCGCACTGGCATGTTTACCTAATGCTACAACACAGGCGCCAGTTAAGGTAGCAAGGTCTACGACTAATTCAGGGTCAAAACGTTCTACATAGGTTAATGCATCACATAATACTAAACGCCCTTCAGCATCGGTATTGAGCACTTCAACTGTCTGCCCTGACATAGTGGTTAGAATATCACCAGGGCGGTATGCATTAGCGTCGGGCATGTTTTCACAACCGGCGAGTACACCTACTATATTGATGGGAAGGTTGAGTGCACTAATGGTATGCATTGCGCCTAATACGCCCGCTGCGCCGCCCATGTCATATTTCATTTCATCCATGGCTTCACCAGGTTTGATAGAAATACCACCTGAGTCAAAGGTTAATCCTTTACCCACTAAAACGATAGGCGCTTGACCTGAAGGACCACCTTTATGTTCCATGATTGTCATGATTGATTCATTGACAGAGCCACGGCCCACGGCCAAGTAGGTATGCATACCTAATTCAAACATTTGTTTCTCATTCACTGAGCTCACGTGCAGATTGTCGTAAGTCGCAGCTAAACCTTGTGCTTGTTCAAGTAGGTATTTGGGATTACAAATGTTGGGTGGCATATTCGCCACATCTTTTGCCGTTTTTACACCCTGAGCGACGGCTAAACCATGCTCAAGTGCGCGTTCGCCAATCGATAATTCACGGCGAGTGGGTACATTAAATACGATTTTTCGCAGTGGTCTGCGTAACTCGCCTTTTTTTGTTTTTAACTGCAAGAAGGTATACAGGGAGTCTTGCGTAGCTTCAACGGCTTGACGCACTTTCCAATAGGTATCGCGACCTTTAACATGTAATTCAGTTAAGAAACTGACCGCTTCCATAGAACCTGTTTCATTTAAGGTTTTAATGGTTTTGGAGATAATTTGTTTGTATTGACGCTCGTCTAGTTCGCGCTCTTTGCCACATCCTACCAATAAGACTCGCTCACTTAAGATATTAGGCACGTGGTGAAGTAGTAACATTTGGCCGGCTTGACCCTCTAAGTCACCTCTTCTAAGCAGGTTACTGATATAACCATCACTAATAATATCGAGCTGTTCGGCAACAGATGTTAGACGTCTAGGTTCAAATACACCTACCACAATACAGGCACTACGCTGCTTTTCTGGACTGCCACTCTTTACGCTAAATTCCACTTTGACCCCTCGTTACATGATGAGTAATACTGTAACCCGTCGCCCTTTTAATGAATAATCGCAAGGTGATATTGGGTAATACAGCTATATTATTGTAAGATTAACTTCAGCCGGACATAATCTGTAAATAAGATAGAGGCTGAGTGCTTTAAATTCGCACACTTTATAAATTAAACTTGTGAAAACGTTAAGTTTACTTAAAATTTCCCATAGTGCCACTAAAATACTACTTTTCCCTTGGATGTGTTGTGCTGATTTTCCGCTATTTAATGAAAGAAACTTTAAAGTCGCAAGTAGCAATTTTTATGCTGCTGATGGCTATTTTTATCACACAAAAATTTGTGAGAGTCTTGGCTGAAGCGTCTGAAGGTGAAATCCCCGCTGGATTAGTGCTGGGTTTTTTGGCTTTACACATGCCGGTATTAGCATCTTTAGTGTTACCCCTTAGTCTGTTTTTGGGGATCATGTTGGCTCATGGTCGTTTGTATGTAGACAGCGAGATGAGTGTTATGCGAGCCTGTGGCATCAGTGAGTGGTATGTCACTCGTGTTATGTTAATTTTGGCTTTGATTATGTCTGTTTTCACTGCCGGCCTAACCATGTGGCTAACGCCCTTATCTGTGGAAAGTACTTATCAATTAGAAGAAAAGGTCGGTGCCCAAAGCGGCCTAACTAGTCTTATCCCCGGGCGTTTTCAACAAACCGTTAATCAACAAGCGGTAATATTTGTACATGATATTGATAACAGCCCCAATCCATTAAGAAAAGTTTTTCTGGCGCAAAGAGATAGCGACGCTGATTCTGAAAACGTACGCATTGTGTATGCCTCTAGTGGCGGCATACAGGAGCAAGCAAACGGCGCACAAAAACTGATACTTAATCAAGGTAAACAGTATGAAGGTGAGGTGGGGCGTCAAGATTATCGTGTGGTTGAGTTTGAAGAGTATCAAATTCAAATTGCTGAACAACAGGCTGAGAAAAAGCGTAGGAAGTTAAGTGCCTATTCAACTAAAGTCCTGATGGATGACCCCTCTATCTATGCCTTAGCCGAATTACATTGGCGTATTGCTATTCCCTTGTCTTTGCCGTTTTTGGTGCTTATTGCAGTGCCTCTGAGCGCTGCCGATCCTAGGCAAGGTCGTTTCGGAAAAATGTTCCCCGCTTTGATGTTATATCTTGGCTACTTTATGTTATTGATGGCGGGTCGAAAGGCCTTAGAAGATGGCAATATACCCCCACAATTTGGTTTGTGGTGGGTACATGCAGTGTTGTTTTCTATTGGTATCGCCTTGTTACTCAAAGGCAGACCTTTTGGTGTGAAGATGCGGGCGCGATTAAAAGGGGAAGCCCGTGTTTAAAATACTGGATGTTTACATTGCTAAAACATTGTTAGCGACAACGGCACTGAGTTTGAGTGTGTTGGTAGGCTTGAGTGCCTTGATTAAATTTATTGAGCAAATGAAACAAGTTGGTCGTGGCAGTTATGATATGACAGTAGCCGCTGTGTATGTTTTGCTTAGCTTACCCAGAGAATTAGAGCAGTTTTTCCCTATGGCCACATTAATTGGTGGCTTAATAGGTATGGGGATTTTGGCAAGCAATAGTGAATTAGTGGTGATGCAAGCTGCAGGTCAAAGCCGTTGGAATATTATTATATCGGCCATGAAGTCAGCACTACTAATGGTGTTATTTGTTATGTTTATTGGTGAATGGGTCGCTCCTGTCACCGAAACTAAAGCGAAAGAGATCCGTACCCAAGCTATTTCTGGAGGTAGCCTATTTGCTTCTGACAGAATAACCTGGGCAAAAGATGGCGATAACTTCGTGAGTATCGGAGAAGTAGTCGATACTAAAACTTTGCGCAGGGTAAACGTTTACGAATTTGATGAAAATTTAGTACTAAGGCAAATCACCAGCGCCTTAGAGGCCAATTACAGTGAGAGTGGTTGGCAATTAAAGCAAGTGAAATATACCTTTATAGGCGATCAGCGGATCCGCTACCAACAACTTGAAAAAGGTGTATGGCAATCGACACTTACCCCGGATAAATTAGGTGTGGTGACGGTTAAACCCGAAGCTTTGTCTATTCGTGGATTAGCAGAATACGTAAATTATCGCAATAATAACAGCCTAGATCCTAGCCGATACGAGTTAGCCTTATGGCGAAAAGTGCTGCAACCTTTGTCTGTTGGTGTGATGCTGCTAATGGCATTATCGTTTATTTTTGGCCCATTGCGCAGTGTGACTATGGGCGCTAGGGTGATCTTAGGCGTGTTAACAGGCTTTGGTTTCTTTGTCAGTAATGAAGTGTTTGGGGCCGTAAGTTTGGTTTATCAACTTCCGCCTTTTTTGGGGGCTGCCCTGCCAAGTGTTGTTTTTGCAGCTTTCTCAATATTTTTGTTACAAAGGAAAGGTTAGGCTAAACCCGTGTTTTCGCTGTGTACTTTGTGCACACTGTGGTTTAAGTACTCCGTTGTTTGGTTTTTTATCAATAGAGGTTTTGCGTCACGAAGGACGCAGAGTATTGGGTGCTGAACGTTGAGCACCTAAGAGCTCGCAACACAGACACAAACAACTAATATGCTTTGCTGTTATTCCGCTTATTTTACACTCTAAATGAACTCGCGAACTGCGAGGGTAAGAATAGTTAAATCTACTCTTGTAACTTTTTCCATGCTTGATGATGGTTGTCTTCCTTACTCAGCACCAAAATTTCCGTACCAGCAATCCTATCTTGCAATGACTGTTTTGATTTGAAATCGAACAACACTAATAATGTGCCTAAACCTCCAAACGAACACAACAAACGCAAAAAAGCTCTGCCATAGCCAAAGGGTTTGTCATTGGTGCTGAATAAGCGTAATCGCCAGGCTCTCATGCCGATAGTTTGACCACCATTACGCCAAAACCATAAGAAAAAGCCCACAACCCATAAGGAAACCCAAACCTGTACAGCGAGTTGGTAGCTAAAGGAGTGTTGTATTAAATCACTAAAATGCGCATAACCTTGATTATCCAATATATTATTTTCTACTAATAACAACATAGATACCAAGATAACCATTGCCGCACACATACCTACAGCTACGGCTACTAATAGGTCATAAACCATGGCTGCTAGTCTGCGAAAGAAGCTTGCTCGAGAATGTTTTGGGGTTGTAGATGCCACAAATAAACCTTGAAAAATAAATCAGATATTACCAGTAAAACAGCGCCAGTATAAACTTTGAGACAAATATTATTGGTAATACAGTATTGCTTATTTATTGTTACATGGAATGTTAATAAAAGTATGTCTTTAGGCGTGTAAAAAGACGCTAAGGTGGCCCTTCGGGGATATTTTTTTACAGCATCTAATGTTAAAAATTAAATTTTAACGAGGTTATTGGTAATACCAAAAGCAATTAATTGGTTGACAAAGGGTGGGGCGTTGGTTATTTTTGTAAAGTAAACCTGATTGCTTGACCCACTTGATAAGGCTTTCTTCTTTGTCTATTGGTTACGAGTTGTAGGTTAAATGTTAATAATCTAAGTCGATGTAGTGGAGAGCTTTATGACAATGAAAGGCAAAGTGGCCATTGTAGCTGGTGGTGGTAGAGATATAGGTCGTGCTTGCGCAATTGAATTAGCACAACGTGGTGCTAAGGTAGTCATTACCTACCATTCAAGTGAAACGTCAGCCCAAAGTGCAGTAGCTGAAATTGAAGCTCTTGGTGGTAAAGCAATCGCTCTTCAAGCTGACCTGACAGATCAATCAAGTGTTGATGCGACGGTTAAGGCAACCTTAGATACCTTCGGTAAAATCGACTGCCTAGTACATGTTTCTGGTGGTTTATTAGCGCGAATTAAAATTGCAGATATGAGTATTGAACATTGGAACAATGTGATGAACTTGAATTTGACATCTTTGTTTATGATGAGCAAGGCCTGTATCCCTCATTTAGGTGCTGGTAGCTCAATAGTTACTCTTGCATCTCAAGCCGGCCGTGATGGTGGCGGTGGCGGAGCAGTCGCTTATGCAACGTCTAAAGGAGCTGTTATGACCTTCACACGTGGTTTGGCCAAAGAGCTCGGCCCAGATATCCGAGTAAACGGTGTGTGTCCTGGCATGATCAGTACTGGATTCCACGACACATTCACACCTGGAGAAGTACGTGAAAAAGTAGCCGGTATGACCTGTGCGAAACGTGAAGGGACGTCAGAAGAAGTAGCGAAACTTGTGGGGTTCTTGGCCTCAGATGAGTCTTCGTATATGACAGGAAACAATATTGATATCAATGGCGGAATGCTTTTTTCTTAGGATTCGCCATCACAACCAATTAATAATAAAAGTAGAATATTAGCTACTGTACCCTGCAAGGCCATGTTGATACATGGCCTTTTTTATTGGTTAGTTTTTTAATCAGCGTTCAATATATTTGAAATAACAGCAGATATAGCCGCGTGTTTTTTAAATATATAATTGAGATTTAATGTGGGAGTTGCAAAGGAAAACGGATGACTGCTATTACCCTATGGGGATGCAAGGGGATGTTTGAATAACGATTGTAAGGCACGATTTTAAAATCGTGCCTTACAAAACTAAACTTAAGAAACTAAATGACTCAGGGAATATAAGTCACGAGTTTGACTGGTTTGTCTTCTTACTTCTTCTAAGGCTCTTGCTTCGCTGGCTTCAAACAATGCATTAATAAGTCGATTAAAATGTAAGTGCATTGCCGCTCTAGCTGCTTGTGAGTCTCGATTAACCAATGCGCTATAAATAGCTTTGTGTTCGTCTAATCTCTTTGAATCACTCTGGCTGCATACGCCCTTATATGCCATTTTGACTGTTGGACTGGTTTCACGCATCGCCCATAAGCTAGTTACCGCCATCAAAACAGCACTGTTACGGGTCGCTGTTGATATGATCAAATGAAATTCTTTATCAGCCGCTTCAGGGTTGTCACCTTTTTCCATTTCAATCAGAGTTTGATTTAAGCGAACCAGTTCTTCTTCTGAAATGGTGGTAGCTGCAAGCGCAGCCGCTTCACCTTCTATCAATGCTCTGGCCTGAGTCAGTTCAAAGGCACTAATATTATGATGAACATTTTTCTTTTTGGAATTTTCTAATACGTACACACCTGAACCGGTTTTCACTTCAACTTTTTCAAGTACTTCAAGTGCAATAATGGCTTCTCGAATAGTCGGACGGCTTACTTCAAAATTTTCTGCAAGCTCTCTTTCTGGCGGAAGTCTACTGCCGGCAGGGTATTGTCCAGAATCAATAAGTGATTCTATCTTTTCGACAATAGTCCAAAACAGTCGCCTATTTTTCATCCTCTATTCCTCTCGTTATTTATACATACACTTATAATCGTATGATATATCGAACTGGTGTGTCACTTAAGCTTTTTTAACGTTATACCATAATGTTAACTAAATACCAAATTGGTAACATTAAATAAAGCTTAAATGTTATTACCAATAAAAACTATATTGGTAATATATCAAATGTAAAATTGGTTAATATTTGTTTGACAATGTATTTAACTATTGGTTACATTGTGCTGTCTGTACACTAAAAGTATAATGCGAGAGCACACATGATAAAACTAAATAAGATCAGTCGCGCTATGAGAGAAGGCACGTCTAGCCGTCTACTTAGCAAAACCGTATATGCATCAACGTTAGCTTGTATGATGGGGATGCCTGCAATGGCACAACAAACTGACACCGCTCCTGCCGTTGATGATTCAACTGAGGTGATTGAAGTTACCGGTGTTCGTAAAACCATTCAAGATTCTATTAGTATTAAAAAATTATCTACTAGCATAGTTGACGGTTTGTCGGCTGAAGATATTGGTGATCTACCCGCACTTTCAATCGGTGAAGCACTAGAAACGCTAACTGGTGCCTCGTCTCACCGTGAGCAAGGTGGCGCGACTGAAATATCTATTCGTGGATTAGGTCCGTTTTTAGGCAGCACAGTATTTAATGGTCGTGAAGCGGCTAATGGTAGTGGCGACCGATCAGTTAACTTCTCACAATTCCCATCAGAGCTTTTTAATAAAATAGCAATTTACAAAACTCAAGAAGCCAGTTTGATAGAAGGGGGTGTTTCTGGTCAAATTTCATTAGAAACCATGAAACCTCTAGACTACGGGAAGCGCCGTTTCCAAGCTGAAGTCAAAGGTAACTGGAATCCTGCTGAAAGTGATATAGATAATAGTGCCCGTGATTTTGGTTCACGTATTACCCTAAGTTTTGTGGATCAAATTGAAACCGACAAATTGGGTGATATTGGTTTTTCTATCGGCGCTCAAAAGAATTTAGCGACTAACCCTGAACAAGAAGCTCGAACTACAAGTGGTTGGAGAGATTGTCGTGTGGACCCTAGTTCTACAACTGGTGTATATGACGATGGTGGAGATTGTGACAATGGTGGCATAGACAATCAAGTCGACCCAGCTACAGGCGTATCACCTGATGCAGGTGTCCCTTATGTTTTTGTTCCTAGTTCGTATTCTTATCGCCAAAATACGACTGATGATGATAGACAATCTATATTCGGCGCTGTGCAGTGGCGACCAAACGAACAGTTTGAAATGAACATAGACGCTGAATATTCAAACCGTGACTTCAGTGAAATTAGAAATGATTTGGTCTTTGCAAGCAGCAGAAGATTAGATGACCCAACTGTTTCCCGTGATGGACAACTGCCTGTTGATCTGGTTATTACGGATGATGGATCTTTAGTTTCTGGAACATACAGACAAAGAATTGAAACCCTTAGTACTTACTTAGAACGTTTAGAGGAATATAAGGGGGGTGGTGTTTCATTTATTTATGACGCCAGTGACGTTTTGTCCATTAGTGCTGATTTTTCTGTTTCTGAAACAGAACGAGTAGAAAACCTTTATCACACACGTTTACAATCTGAACCAACTGATATTTTGGGAAATCCAGTATTAGGTGCAGCAGACGAAGGTTATATCAACACAGCCGTTGAAATTGGCCAAAATGGTTCGCTGATCCCCATTATGACAGTGCGAAATTTTGATGTGTCGAATCCTAATAATTTTGCAGATGCTGCTCGCACACGAGTAGACCTTAATCAATTCCGTAATAATAAAATAACCGCTTTTAGAACTGATTTTGAGTATTTAGCTGATAGTGAATTCATCAGTCAGTTAAAAGGTGGCCTACGATTTTCAAAATTGGAATTTGATAGCGCGCCGCGAGCTCGTGATGAATATACCAATAATGATGACACCGTGATGTATGAAGCCATCGCCAATTGTCAAAATAGTAGTTTTCCTGAGAGCGGGTTTTTATCTGCTGTTACTGGTGGCCAACCTTTGATCACTAACGTTGATTCACAAGGTAACGTCATCGCGCAAGGAACGGGTAATGCTTTTGCTTCTTTTGACCCCTTATGTATTGCCACTGCGGTTATAGGTGGCACGCCTGTGATTCCGGAACCAGAGCAGACGGTTGCCAATGTAGATGTACAAGAAGAAACATTCGCTGCTTATATACAAGCTGACTACGATACTGTCATTGGCGATTACCCTGTACGTGGTAATTTTGGGGTGCGTTATGTTAAGACAGACGTTACGTCAATTGGCCTAAGAGGACCTTTAGAAACGACCATTACCGATGTTGATGGTGTGCCTAGTATCACTAGCATTGATTTAGTGAGTGGAGCTGACTTGATTGCGGTTTCTGGCGGTAGTAGTTACTCAGAATTGTTACCTAGCCTCAATGTTGTCATGGAGTTGAATGATGATGTCTTATTAAGAGGGGCTTTATTTAGAGCATTGTCTCGCCCTTCTCCGTCAGATATGGGTTTTGGACGCACATTTACTGGTCTTACCGACGAAAGCGAAGGGGTTGAGTCAATTGATGTTGCCATAGGTACTGCCGTCGCTAACGGTAATCCAAACATCAAACCATTTACTTCTTGGAATGCTGATTTAGCCATTGAGTGGTATCCCAACGACGATACTATCCTAGCGTTTGGTGGTTATTACAAAACCTTTGAAGGCGGTTTTGAAAATGTTTCAACTAATGAAACCTTTACTGTAGATGGTCAAGCATTAGATACCTTAGTGACTGTGCAACAAACCACTAAAGACACTAGCACCATATACGGTGTCGAAATGACAGCGAGTCACGCATTTACTTACCTGCCAAGCTTTTGGAGTAACTTTGGGGTTAAGTTAAGTTATAACTGGGCTGATTCTGATTTCGAAGTAGAAGATGCGATTTTCGGTGCGTCTAATATTGTCGGTGCAGATGGGTCGGTTACAGAACGCATTGGACTAGTAGATTCTGCTGAGATCTTTGGCTTTTCAGATACAGTCATGTCAGGTCAGTTTTATTATCAAGATGGCGGATTTAACGCGCAGTTAATATACAAATACCGTAGTGAATATTTCCAACAATATGTCTCAACGCCAGGTAACTTGAGATATGTAGGTGACACAGGTGTGTATGAAGCGCGCGTTAGCTATAAGCTGAATAAAAACATTAAATTGTCTCTTGCGGGCATTAATTTGTTCGATGAACCTAAAAGACAATTCATCCCATCTCGAGAAAACTTCGGTGAGATCAATGTTTACGGACCTCGCATTTTTGCAGGGATCCAATACAAGCTATAACAAATGGCTAAACACGCTCTGATAGTCAGAATTTGTTTAGCCTAGTTATTAAACAACATGAGCTCTCTGTAATATTGAGAGCTCATTTTATTATTTTCACTATCTAATATTTAATTTATTAGTCACAAGAGCAATATTATGCCACGCAGTTTTTCCTATATCGTTTTTACCTATGTAGTTATTGTTTTATTCAGTCAAAATACATTTGCTAAAGAATATTTAGTAAAAACGCCTGACGAATATAAAAAAGTCACTTCAGACCTAGACGCTGGCGACGAAGTCGTTTTAGCAAATGGTGTTTGGACAGACTTTGAAGTTTTATTTAAAGCAAAAGGCACTGCACAAGCACCTATTACTTTGCGTGCTGAAACCCCAGGGCAGGTTTTCTTAACTGGTTTGTCTAACTTACGTTTAGCCGGTGAATATTTAGTGGTATCGGGTCTAGTGTTTAAAGACGGTTATACCCCAACTGGCGAAGTTATTTCTTTTAAGCAAAATGACGATAACTTGGCCAATCACAGCCGTGTCACCCAAGTGGTCATCGATAACTTTAGTAATCCAGAAAAGTTCGAACAAGATAAGTGGGTGGTCATGTATGGTAAACATAACCGATTTGACCATAGTAATTTGGTAGGAAAACGTAATGCAGGTGTCACCATGGCCGTGCGTCTACCCAATGAAAACAGTCAACAAAATTACCATCAAATAGACCATAACTATTTTGGTCCTCGACCAATATTAGGCTCAAATGGTGGCGAGACCTTACGAATTGGCACCAGCCATTATTCTTTAACTGATTCTTTTACCACTATCGAAAATAACTACTTTGACCGTTGTAATGGTGAAGTTGAAATTATTTCTAACAAGTCGGGCAAAAACCGCATTTTAAATAATGTGTTTTTTGAATCTCGCGGCACACTGACACTTCGTCACGGCAATGGTAACTTAGTCGAAGGCAATGTCTTTTTTGGTAATGGCGTAGATCATACGGGTGGCATTCGGGTCATTAATCGCGATCAAATTATTCGAAATAACTATATGGAAGGGTTAACCGGTTACCGTTTTGGCAGTGGCTTTACTATTATGAACGGTGTGCCTAATTCTACTATCAATCGCTATCATCAAGTTGATAACGCATTAATTGAAAATAATACCTTAGTTGATGTTGATCATATTCATTTTGCAGCAGGTAGTGATGCTGAACGAACTGCGGCCCCTATCAATAGTCAATTTCAAAATAACTTGATTTTTAACAGTAAAAACACTGATGGAATTAGTATCTTTGATGATATCAGTGGTGTGAAGTTTACGGGGAATTTAGTCTCAAAGGGTATCGAACCTTCAATTAATAATGGTTTTAAAGTGACTGACTTGACCATGGAACGGGCTGAAAATGGCTTGTTATATCCAGTAGGTAAAATGCCAAAAGTAGGCAGCTCTGAGACATTAAAGCCAATACAAAAAGACCAAGTCGGCGCTAGTTATTACCCAAAAACGGAACCTGATATAGATTTTGATTCTGGAAAAGTTATCGAAGTCACAGCCACTGAAAATGCACTGTTTAATGCTATCAATAATGCCAATTCTGGTGATGTACTCTTATTAGAAAATGGTGATTACTATATTGGTAAAGTTATCAAGTTGAATAAAACTATCACTATAAAGGCCAAAAATAGAAAACACGTTACTTTATATCCCGAACGTTCAACTTTTGTTGATATCAATAATTTTGGTAGTTTGAAGTTAGTTAACTTAGTTATCAGTGGAAAACGTGCACCGGACTCTGCAGGCAACACTTTAATACGTACGTCTAGAATTCCTATGCAACGCAATTATCGTTTAGAAATTGCAGGGAGTATTATTAAAGATCTGAATGTTAATCATTCATACCACCTTTTTGACGCTGGTCACAGAAGCCTTGCCGATTATATAAAAATTACCAATACAACAATGAGCCAAATCACCGGTGATATCATGCGCCTAAACAAAGAAACCGATGATTTAGGGATTTATAACGCAGAGTACATCTACTTCAACAATAATTTACTTGAAAATGTAGAGGGTGCTGTTGCTAAAGTGTACCGAGGTGGCACAGATGAAAGTACCTTTGGACCGCACTTTATAATGAAAGGCAATGTGCTTAAAAATGTTGGTAAAGGTAAGCGTAATAAAAATGCGGCATCGGTATCTCTGCACGGTGTACAAGTTGCACAAATCAGTGAAAACAAATGGTTTGATTCAGCCCCGGTAGACATTGAGCATACAGTAGGTGAACCGATAACAGCTGTGGCTAACAATGAGTTTACCGCTACGCTTGCGCCTAAAGTGGTTGAGCTGCGCGCCAGTGGGCCGCACACTGCCACCTTAGATAACAATATTATTAACAAGTAACAGCAAAGTTAGTTGCTAAATGAAAAGACACGAGTAGTGTTGAGTTAGGTTAATCGTTTAGCCAAATGAAAGTTGCTGTTATCACCAAAGAACAAACCCGATGTGATTCATATATGGTGAATGTGAAGAATTTGAAGTGTAAATAAGATTTGAGTGTTAATTGATAAAAACAGTAGTTTTTAACTAATTGTTTAATTCTCATAGATAAGATTTTTTAGCCAAATAATACGAGTAGAAGTATATGAAAATGAAAAATTTACGCTGGTGGGTAATAGCGTTAATCGCACTAGCCACAGTTATAAACTACATTGACAGGCAAGCGCTGAGTGTTCTTTGGCCTTATATGGGCAGTGAAATTTATCCTGAGAAAAATGCCGACCAACTAAAACAAGTTTTAGGAACCGTAAGCGTAGTCTTTTTATTCTCTTATGCGATAGGTCAGGCAGTATTCGGCAAAATTTTTGATTGGATTGGTACCCGTCTAGGTTTTGTTTTATCCATTGGTGTATGGTCTTTAGCAACAGCATTACATGCATTTGCTCAAGGCATTTTAACCTTTAGTATTTTCCGTGCACTCCTAGGTATGTCAGAAGCAGGTAACTGGCCCGGTGCAGCAAAAGCTAACGCCGAGTGGTTTCCAAGTAAAGAGCGTGCTTTAGCTCAGGGGATTTTTAATTCGGGCGCAGCAATCGGTGGTATTATCTCAGTGCCACTCATTGCGTATTTAGCATTATTCTTCAGTTGGAAGATTATTTTTGTCTTAATAGGTCTTGTGGGGCTTCTATGGTTAATTCCATGGTTAGTGTTAGTGAAAGCGCCACCCATTAAGCATCCTTGGATAACCGATGAAGAGCGTGAATATATCTTATCAGGCCAGAAAGCGGTTTCTGCTGATGGAAGTGAAGAAAAAGCAAATGAATACGTACCTACTTATGGAGAGATGTTGCGCCGTAAAGAAAGTTGGGGCGTAATTATTGCTACAGCTGCTATTGATCCCATTTGGTGGTTATTTATTGTGTGGATCCCCACCTATCTTGTAGAAGTTTACAATATGGACGTTAAAGGTTTAGCCATTATTGGTTGGGTGCCGTATGTAGGCGCCATGTTTGGCGCTTGGTTTGGTGGTCTATTATCTCAAAACCGAATTAAAGCCGGTTGGAGCGTTAACAAAACCCGAAAAGCTGTGATTGTGCTGGGGTGTTTAATCATGCTGCCTTCATTGTTATTGTTATCTAATCCAGGAAGTGCTAACAGTGCAGTTCTTATTATGGCTGCAATATTATTTGGTTTTCAAACGTCCATTGGTAGTATTCAAACATTACCTAGTGATATGTTAGGTAAAGACAGTGTGGGTTCGTTAGCGGGTTTCGCGGGTATGGCTGCGAAATTTTCAGCTGCAGGTTTAACTGCAACGGTTCCATTTTTGACCGCTGGGGCAAACTACCACAACGTTTTCATTCTTGGTGCGGCGTTGGCTACTATAGTCATGCTAAGTATTTTGTTCCTTTGCCCTAAAATAGAGCCTCTAAAAAGTAATAAGTAAAAACTAATTTTAATTAAGGTTCGCAAGTTTTTACTTGCGAACAATATCCAAGGTTTACCATGCAAAAAATAGTATTAATGGGCGAATGTATGCTTGAACTTCGCCAAGCAAAAGATGGGGTAATGAATCAGTCATTTGCTGGTGATACTTTTAATACAGCAGTCTACATGAAGCGACTATTTGCACAGCAAGACATCGCTTTTATGACAGCAGTTGGGCAAGACACTATTAGTCAACAAATGGTCGCTGCATGTAGTGCAGAAGATCTTAATAACCAGTATGTGCTTGCTAAAAGCGACAGAAATCCTGGCATTTATTTAGTGCAAACAGATGAGCAGGGTGAGCGTTCATTTTTATATTGGCGCGATAGTTCTGCCGCTAAACAAGTGATGCAATATGTCGATCAAGGCGTTATCGATGCGCTTTGTAAAACTGATTTGTTTTTCTTTTCGGGTATCTCTATAGCGATTTTAGAGCCCCAAGATAGAGATGCGTTTTGGGCGATGTTAGCGCAGCTAAAAGCAGCGGGTGTAAAAATTGGTTTTGATCCCAATTATCGCCCTCGTCTTTGGAATGGCCCAGACGAAGCCAAAGCAGAATTTGCCAAAGCCTATGCTGCAAGCGATATCATGCTGCCGGGTGTGGATGATTTTAAACAGCTTTACAACATAGAAACATTAGAAGACATCCTAGCGTTTTGTAAGCCGTTTGATATCACTGAATTGGTGCTTAAAAATGGTCCAGAGAGTGTTTATTGCCAGTTAGCGGATGAGCTCACACATGTGGCCATTACACCAGTAACCAATGTTGTTGATACGACCTCTGCCGGTGATTCCTTTAATGGTGTTTATTTGGGAGCCAGATTAGCAGGGCATGATGTTACCGCCTCTGTTGAACTTGCAGCTGCCTCGGCGGCCATTGTGATCCAGCACCCTGGTGCTATTGCGCCAAGTAATGCATTCGATACTATCCATTCAGCCTTAGTTCAAAACTAGCATTAACAAAATTAAACCAGCCACCATGCTGTAAATACAGCTGGTGGCTTTTTTTTGCCTCATTAAAAATCCTGTCATTATCATATTGAACATAAATACTGTGAATTTACATTCTATTCTTAAATAAGACATATTTATTATAGTGCATTTAATTTTGAGGTATTTATGACGATTTTGGTGTTCCCTGCTGAACTAAAGCCACAGGAAAAGCGCTGTGCTGTGTTACCCGCTAACGTTAAGGCGTACAAGTTATTAGGTGCGACCGTGCAGGTGCAGGCGGGTATAGGCGCGTCTCTCCATGTGAGTGATGAAGACTATGTGGCAGCAGGTGCCGACGTTGTGGCAAGTCGCAGTGAGTTATTAACCCATGCTGACATAGTGCTGAGTTTGCATAAGCTTAGTGAGGACGACTTAGAACATCTAAAGCCCCACACCGTCATTGTCAGTTACTTAGACCCTTTCAATGAGAAGGCGTTTGTGACGCGCTTATGTGACAAAAACATTACTAGCGTTAGCATGGAAATGGTCCCCCGCATTAGTCGCTGTCAAAAAATGGATGCCCTTAGTTCTCAGGCCAGCTTGGCGGGTTATGTAATGGTGATGCAAGCGGTGAATCACCTAGCCAGTGTGTTACCTATGATGATGACTCCGGCTGGCACACTTAAACCCGCAAAGGTCTTTGTTATTGGAGCTGGGGTCGCTGGTTTACAAGCCATTGCCACAGCAAAACGTTTAGGTGCCAGCGTAACTGCTTTCGATACTCGAACTGTGGTTGCCGAGCAGGTGCAATCCCTAGGGGCAAAGTTTTTACATATAGATTTAGGCGAAACCGGTGAAACCGGGCAGGGATATGCGCAAGCTTTGACCCCAGAGCAGATGCAAATTCAGCAGCGAGAACAAGCCAAATGTATTGCCGATTCAGACATAGTGATCACCACTGCACAATTGTTTGGACGTAAACCGCCACAGCTTATTGATCTGCAAACAGTGGAGTCTATGCAGGCTGGCAGCGTGATCGTGGATATGGCTGCCGAAAATGGCGGTAATGTTGAAGGCAGCGTGTCGGGTGAAGTTGTTAAACACCAAGGGGTGACCATTATTGGCACAGGCAGTTGGGCTAATGGTGTGGCTAAACATGCTACCCAGATGTATGCCAACAACCTGTTTAATCTGATCAGCGAATTTTGGCACCAAGAAGATAATATTTTCACCTTGCATCTTGAAGACGAAGTGCAGTCTGGCTGCATCATTACCCATAAAGGGCAAGTGGTGAATGCCATGCTTCAGTCTATTTATGCCGCAAATGTTTCATCCACAAAAGAAAAAGAGGAAGCCTAATGGACGCCGTATATTTACTGTTTATTTTATTATTGTCGATTTTTGTTGGTTTTGAACTGATCCAAAAAGTCCCTGCGACCTTGCATACACCTTTAATGTCGGGAGCAAATGCCATTTCTGGTATCACAGTTGTGGGTGCACTGGCCTTGGCTGGCAGCGACAACATGGCCGACTATTCCACATACTTAGGTGCATTCGCCGTCTTTTTGGCAACCATAAACGTTGTGGGTGGCTATTTAGTTACCGACCGAATGCTCGCCATGTTTAAGAAAAAGCACTAGGAAAATATGATGATTGAAACCAACACCACTGATCTGATAATTAACTTCAGCTATGTGCTTGCCGCGGCTTTATTTATTTTTGGTCTAAAGTTACTGGGCCATCCTTCGTCAGCTCGCAAAGGCAACTTACTCTCTGCCGTAGCCATGCTAATTGCCATTGTTGTGACTATGTTCGACAACAATATTGTGAGTTTTCAGGTGATAGCCATTGCGATGTTAGCGGGCAGCGTATTAGGTGTGCTTGCTGCGAGGATAGTAGCCATGACCGCCATGCCTGAAATGGTGTCTTTATTAAATGGTATAGGTGGATTGGCCAGTTTATTTGTAGCTTGGGCGACAGTTGCAGGTAACAATGAGATCTCTGCTTTTACTATGATAGTGACTTTTTTGGCCTTGTTAATTGGCGGCGTGACGTTTTCTGGAAGCCTGATTGCATGGGCCAAACTCAGTGAACGTATTACCGGCCGCTCAGTCACTTTTACTGGACAAGCTGTGTTTAATAGCCTGCTAGTATTGACCATTATTTTTACTGCTTACCTCTTTGTGGCGCAACCTACAATGTTAAGGGGGCTGAACATTGATTTTAATCTGGTGTTGTATGTGGCTATAGGATTAGCTTTGTTATTTGGCATTATGCTGGTATTACCCATAGGTGGGGCTGACATGCCAGTGGTTATATCACTGCTTAATTCCTACTCGGGACTGGCCGCCTGTGCCGCCGGGTTTGCCTTGCACAATAACATCCTAATAGTTGCCGGTTCATTAGTGGGGGCCAGCGGTATTATCTTGACCAATATTATGTGTAAAGCCATGAATCGCTCGTTAACTAATGTGTTATTCAGTGGTTTTATGCCTGTGACCAAAACAGACATGGTGATAGAAGGAGAGGTGAAACCCCTCTCAGCCGAAGATGCCTATTACGTGCTCGAAGCCGCTCAGTCTGTGGTTGTTATCCCTGGTTACGGCATGGCAGTGGCACAAGCGCAACACGCCATGAAAGAGTTACAACAACTGTTAGAAGAAAACGGCGCCGAAGTGGCCTATGCCATTCACCCTGTCGCGGGCCGAATGCCAGGACACATGAACGTACTCTTAGCCGAGGCCGATGTATCGTATGAGCAGTTATTTGAAATGGACGAAATCAACAAACGTATTCAAAACTTTGATGTCGCTATGGTGATTGGTGCCAACGATGTGGTCAATCCCGCCGCCCGAGAAATGAAAGGCAGTCCCATTTACGGCATGCCAGTCATTAATGCGGATCTTGCGAAAAACGTCTTTGTACTAAAACGCGGCATGGCCTCGGGTTTTGCAGGTATCGATAACCCACTGTTTTTCAAACCCAACTGTCGCATGATATTTGGTGATGCCAAAGAAACATTAGGCTCGATGATTAGGCAATTTTCCGATTGAGTCAGCCGCAATAGCGTGATGACACCTTGGCTGATTAAAAAGTCAGCAATGAGTCATGATAATGTCACAAAAAACTTGCAAGGCAGGCGCTGCTCGCTATAATGCTCGCCTCTTGTCGTTTGGTTCAACCAAACGACAGATGTTTGCAAAGCCAGTGTGATGGAATTGGTAGACATGACGGATTCAAAATCCGTTGCAGCAATGCGTGGCGGTTCGAGTCCGCCCACTGGTACCACTTTGCAAATAACAATAAACCGACTTATGTCGGTTTTTTTGTGTTTGGGGTTTGGGTAAATAGGAAAGCTTGGATTACCCGATTATAGGGATTAATAGCATAGCCTGTCTGGCACCTGCATCTATGCAGGTTTTGACTCGAATCCTTTCGAACTATATTGTGCTGTTTTTAAGACTGCTCGTAATATTAATTGCTGCAAAATAGGCTCCCAGCCTACCAGGTTTCAAAGTATATTTGTCGCATTCCAACTAGAATTTCTGTTGGAAGAAAAAAAGTTAATTCGGCTTTTAGAGCAACTTTATGGGCGAATTAGCTATCTGCTTCATTTTGTTTAAAGCGAATGCAAAAATTGAGTTACTCGTTGTTAAAAAGATCGAGATAATCCATTCGCAAACATAAATTGTATACCTTGTTGAAAACCTACAGCCCAAACATCAAGGTCATGGCCACCATTCAGAATACTTAATTGCACTTGGCTGGGTATGCAATGGGCTTTTTCTTGCTCGGCACATTGGGTGAGTTGCTGCTGCAAAGTGACTGCCTGTACTTCCATATTATAACGATGTGCATCTTTTGGCAGATCATCTTTTTCACTTATATGGTTCCAATCGTCATCTCCAGTAATAAGGTAAATTGGGACTCTATGTTTTTGTGATAGATAAGACCGCAGCGCAACTGGGTAGTTGAGTGTGTTCCATTTGGATAGGCTAAAAGGTTCGCCAAATGCTCCCCGTGTCACTGCCCCAGATGTGATGGGCGCATCGTCATGCTGAATTGCTGGACTTAATAACACGGCAGAGCTAAACAGTTTTGGATAAACAAGGGAATAGCGTAAAGCGCCATACCCTCCCATAGAAAATCCAACTATACCCCTTCCTGATTTTTGGCTTATCGTTCGATATTTGGCATCTACTTCTGGTATCAGTTTTTGAATAACTATTGACTCTATAGGGCCATATTTTTTCGAATCAATCCAGTAGCTATTGCCGGTGATAGGTGCAATAGCAACAACGGGAGGGATCCTTTCTTGCTCAATCATTGTATCTAAAATCGGCCAAAATTCGTTCCAACTTGTTTCATTTCCAGCGCTACCGTGTAGTAGATATAAAACAGGGTATTTAATATCGCTATTACCGTTGTAGGCATAGGGTAAATAAACTTTATAAGATAGTTTTATTGGAGTCTGTTTTAGTGAAGTCTCACCACTTAACTGATTGGTCAGTACCTGCCCTTTGTTGGCTGCCTGAAATATTGAAGGATCATAGAGGGGGGGCGCTAAAGGCCTCTTTTTGTAATCAAAAAAGAATTTCAAGCTTTCTTCAATCCCGTTTATCCAAGCATTTTTTGTCGGACTTCCGTACAAAATTCTTAATTCGGCAGGATTTGCTGGGACATCATTGTATTTACTAAATTTTTTCTGAAACACGTTGGCTTTATGCAGTTGTTGGTATAACTGTACTGCTTGTATGTTGTTAGTTACATCCTCAGTTTGCGAATGGTGTAATTGATGGTCTGGGTATGAGTCCTCAATATCTTTCCCTGCAATAATAAAAAGCGGAATTCGCACTGATTGCTCCACATAGCGAGCAATAGAACGAGAGACTAATTCTTCATCCCATTGATTTTGACTAAATAGGCCTGGAAAATTGAGAGTGACAATGCCCTTAAATAACTCAGGATGAGTAAGTCCAAATACCGTGCTGACTAGCCCACCAATCAATAATCGTCCATCAGGTTGTGAGCGTGAGTTATAATGCTTGTCCACACAGTTAATCGCTTCCTGTATTACTTTGTATTGAGACAAAACAATATTTTTTGTATCACCTATAACAGTATTTTCTACTTCCACTACCACAACGATGACAGGTTCAATAACCCCTTTGCTTATCATATTATCGAAAGTGTCATAAATTTTGTTGCGCTTGTTGTCGCTTAATTTCTCAGAACTTAATATATATATAACGGGATAGCCGAGACTGCGATTTTTATCATACTCTTTAGGAACAAGAAGCTGATGAACAGTGGGTAATTTACTTGTCACAATATCCTCAACAGCGCAATTGAGGGCGTTCGCAGGCAGCCAAATGTCCATCAAAAAGACCAGCATATATGCGCAACATGTTTTAGACATCAAATCTCATTGTTAATTTATTGTAGGTTTCCATGTTTTTGAATATAACTAAAAGTTGCTAAAGAGTTAACTCAGTGGCTCTTAATTCAAAACATATGGATACTATCGTTTTTCGCAATATCTACCAGACTTTAGTAAAAGGCTAATAGTTTTTGACTAACTTCTCAGATATAAATATGACAAGTGACATTAAAAATTTTACAAGTTAGTACCTTAAAGTAATTCAAGTTTGAGCAAATAAAAATTCAATTTCACGTTATTATGCCCCTTTGGCAGCGCTATGATGCGCATTTCATCTCAAGTTTATACGTTTTTCCCTATCCAATTTATCCTCCATATGGCTAGTTTTGCAGCCCTTGATGTAGGTTGTTTTATTTGTATAAGACTTGAGAAGTAACTTTATCTTTATTCTGAAGATACTGTTGAGGGATTTTGTTCATCATTTGGTTACCGTATATTTTTTGTGTGAAACATATTCTTTACATAAATTTTACAGCTTGACGGTTATTTTCATTGATTGTTTCAGGCTAGTTGAACTGGCTTTTGTTAAGTCGAGAACACATATTTTATAGAGGCTAAAAAATGCATAATAAAAAAATGAAAAAATTGTCCGCAATAATTATTGCTAATATGGCGATGCTGCCATTATTGCCCACGACTTCTTTTGCGCAGCAAGCCGCTGAAAGCACTGAAAACTCTACTAGTGATGAACAACAATCGATAGCTAGCGTTGAGAAAATCATTGTTACTGGTTCTAGACAGCCCAAAGCTGCAAATAAAATTCCCGGCGCCATTAATGTTATTTCTCAAGAGGAAGTGAGTCGCAATATCGCTTTGACCTCTGATGCAACATCGTTACTAACCAGAACCATTCCTGGGTATTCAGAATCCACTCAACAAATGTCTAATTCAGGGGAAACCCTTCGTGGCCGTGTCGCATTAAGGTTATTTGACGGCGTACCTCAAGGCTCTCCATTACGAGAAGGGAATCGGGCAGGTATTTTTACTGATATGGGAATTATCCAACGCGTAGAGGTTATTAATGGTCCTTCAGCCTCTGAAGGTGTTGGCGCCGCGGGTGGGATTATTAATTACATTTCACGTACTCCTACTAAAAGAGGGACAGAAGTCACTTTGTCATCTCAATATCGAACTCAGTTTGAAGACGATAGTGAAAGTTGGAGACTAGGTTTTAATGTGGCACACCTAGAAGATAATTATGACTTAGTTTTGGCTGCGTCTTTTTCTGAAACAGGCATTGGTTACGATGCAGATGGCCGTCGCATTGGTTTAGGCACTAGTGGTTCTGCAATGGATTCAGAATCTGACAATTTGTTTGTAAAAGTGGGGACCAATTTTGGCGATCAGGACGAGCAACGTCTAGAACTGTCTTTAAGCCGTTTTAACATAGCTGGCCAAGGTAATTATATTTTAGTCGATGGTGACAGAGAGACAGGCCTAAGTAGCACTTCAGAGCCTGGACGTCCATTAGGAGCAAGAGCAAGCTTTAACGATTTTAGTCAACAGAGCCTGACCTATACCCATGACGATTTTCTTGGCGGTTCTTTTTGGGTTCAGTATTATAGCGCTGATCAAGGAATGCGTTACGAGGCCGAAAATAGTATTGACAAACAAGATCCTTTAATTGCACCAATAGCACTAGATGAAAATGGTGTGCCAATTAGTGATTTTCCATTAATTGATCAGTCGGAGATCCATTCTGATAAAGAGGGCTTGAGATCTTCTTGGACGAAATTAGATATCTTTGGAGTCAGAGATTTAGAGTTACAAGTTGGCTTGGATGTTGTGACAGATACGGCTCAGCAACTCTTAGCACTGACTAATCGTGTTTGGGTCCCGCCTATGGAATACACCAGCAAAACGCCTTTCTTCCAACTTTCTTATGACTTAGGTGATGTTACTGTAACCGGCGGAGTTCGTCGTGAAGATGGTCAATTAAAAGTGGATGACTACACTACAACCTGGTACCGCGACCGTCGTGAAGTCTCTGGTGGTACCTTAGATTATCAGGAAACATTAACCAATTTGGGTGCAATTTGGCGAATAACTGACGATTTTTCCGCATATATTTCTACAGCTAAAGGCTTCACACTGCCTAACGTTGGTATTCCTCTACGTAACATTAGTTGCTCCAACGATACCAGTGAAGGTGGTGTGCCGTTTGGCGGCACGCAACCTGATGGATGTCCTAACGATGATCCTATTTCAGTAGATGGAATTCTTGACTTACAACCTATAGTTGTACAAAACAAAGAGATAGGATTTAACTGGAATGGTGAGCGGGCCAACTTTGGGGCATCGTATTATCTGTCTGACTCAGAATTTGGGGTGAGCTTAAGAGTCGACCCTGAAACTGAAGATTATATTATGCTGCGTAGACCGACTGAGATTAAAGGTTACGAGATGACTGCGGGTTACAAAGTCACCGACGCCATTGAACTGAATGCTATGTATTCACATACTGAAGGTAAAACTCGTACCGGAGATACTGGACCCCTTGATCGCGAAATGGGAATACGTGATGTTGGTCCAGACAAAGTGGTGCTAACCGCAAACTGGATGTTTTCAGATGAAGGTATGGTTGTACTTGGTGCTCGCACTGTACTTGATAATGATATAAACGAAGGTCAAGCAGGTGAAGAGCATATAGACGGCTATACTCTTTTTGACTTAAATGCTAATTATCAATTAGACAATGCCACGTTCAGCGTAGGGATAGATAACCTGTTAGATAAGTCATATTTCTTAAGTCATTCTCAGGTTGACCAGTGGAGAAATTATTTTAAAGGTCAAGGTCGTATAGTTAGTTTGGGCTATACGTTAAAATTCTAAGGTTATAAAACTTGCCCTCGGAATAGGCCGAGGGTAAGACAAGTTCCACTGCATATCTGATATATTATTAAAATAATTCTGTTACTCCAGTTAGTTACGCGGAGTCCACACAATAAGCTGCATGAGTTTCTATGACTGATAAAAAGTACAACATACCGGCCCCAAAACCGAAGATAGCTGAATTTGAACAACCCCATACTTTACCAATTCATTTACCGACACCGGGCGAACCAACACCTTGGCCATTTCATAAAATTGGTGAGTGGAAAATTGACGTAAATGCAGGTGTCGATAAGTGGCGCCATGGTATGAAAGTTTGGCGCCAAGAGCATTTGATTAGAATGGGATATGACGATGCCCAATATAAACGTGAGGAACTACTCTGGTCACAGAGTAACTATGTTCATACGCAAATGATGGTTGAAGACCGTTACTTTTATGATCCTGTCGCAAGACAGTATACGGTAGATAAATATCTTGATGACTTGGAAGCTCGATTTGGTGGGATAGATAGTGTTTTGCTTTGGTACATTTATCCAAATATCGGTATTGATGATCGCAGCCAACATGACTTAGTTGATTCATTGCCAGGCGGCCTTGAAGGATTGAAGCAGGTTGTTGCAGATTTCCATCGCCGTAATGTGCGGGTGTTTTTGCCCACTATGCCTTGGGACAATGGTACCAGAGATAATGGTAAAACAGATTGGCAAGCAATGGCCGAACTTGCTGCTGAAGTGAACGCTGATGGCATCAATGGCGATACGTATTTCAGTGTTCCCCATTCATTTAGAGTCGCCTCAGATAACACCGGTCATCCAGTAGTATTGCAACCGGAAACCTGGCCGTTGTCAGATGAAGCATTGATGTGGAATAACCAAACTTGGGGAAAAGCCTCGACCTCTTTTATACCTGCAGTGAGCAAATTAAAATGGTTAGAACCGAGACATTTAACTAATGTCGAGAACCGTTGGGCGAGAAATCGTACCGATGATTTTCACTATATTTTCTTTAATGGCCATGGTTATAACGCTTGGGAAAACATTTGGGGGATTTGGAATCAATTTACTCCCAGAGACGGAGAAACTTTGCGTCGTATCGCTACTATTTTCCGAAAATTTTCCACTTTGCTTGTTAGCCCCAATTGGGAGCCCTATGCACAAACTCTGCAACAAGGTGTCTTTGCAAGCGCGTTTCCTAGTGAACAAATGACCTTGTGGACTGTGGTCAATCGTAATGAATACGAATTATCTGCTGAGCAATTAGTTGTTAATCATCAGGCAGGTTCGCGTTATTTCGATATTTGGAATGGCGTTGAGCTAAAAGCCAGAATATCCAAAGAAAAGGCAATATTACATTTTGATATGGAGTCTAAAGGATATGGCGCTGTATTAGCGGTGAAAGAAAATAATAGTATTAATGGATTAACGGTCTTTTTAGAGCAAATGAAGCAGTTAGCTGCTAAGCCGTTGCAACACTATTCCGGTGCTTGGAAAGCGCTCGAACAAAAGATGCTAGATATTCCTGCAACTGCACCAAAAGCTGAAGCGCCTAAAGGCATGATTGCGATTCCTGGCGGTGGTTTTGATTTTAAGGTCGGTGGGATAGAAATTGAAGGTTTCATGTGGGCAGGCTTAGACTTCCAGTATCCTTGGGAAAACTTGCCGCGTCGTGCCCATCATCACTACATGGAAATTTCACCATTTTTTATGGATCAATATCCTGTTAGCAATGCCGATTATTTTAAGTTTGTCAATGAGACTGGTTATCACCCTCAAGATGATTTCAACTTCTTGAGGGATTGGCTCGATGGTAAACCCCAAAAAGGTTGGGAGAATAAACCCGTAACTTGGGTGTCCATTGAAGATGCAAGAGCATATGCAACTTGGGCAAATAAGCGCTTGCCTAACGAATGGGAATGGCAATATGCAGCACAAGGCACAGATGGGCGTTTGTTCCCTTGGGGCAACAGTTGGGATGCTGACGCTGTGCCAGCAATCAATCATCAAAGAGATTTATTACCTCCAGCCAATGTTGATGCCCATCCAACCGGCGCTAGTCCATTTGGCGTAATGGATATGGTTGGAAATGTTTGGCAATGGACAAATGAATTTATCGACGAACATACCCGTGCAGCAGCTTTGCGTGGAGGATCATCGTATCACCCAGCTACATCTCATTGGTATTTTCCACAGGCCTATCAGTTAGATCAACACGGTAAATATTTACTGATGGCGCCCTGTAAAGACAGATCTGGAATGCTCGGATTTCGTTGTGTTGTTGATACTAATCGAGATTAGTTGCTTGTTTTAATGAATGACGGGAATAAACATTTTGTATGGTTTGATGAAAGTACCATTCTATTTATTCTCGCTTTAAAGTCGTACAAACTTATCTGATTGGGTAATCAATTTTGACTATTCTCTCATTGGAGTAGTGGAGGAAGTTTATGAATTCTAAACCAGAATATTCTTTATCAACAAGAGCTGGAGCCGATGGACCGCTAAGTGGCGTTCAGGTAATAGATTTAAGTGCATATATTGCAGGGCCATATGGTTGTACCTTATTGGCGGATCAGGGGGCTGATGTCATTAAAATTGAACCTCCTAGTGGAGACAATATGCGTAAATATCCCACAACCTTGGAAGCTGAACACAGAGGTTTTCTTGGGATTAATCGCAGTAAACGTGGACTGGTCCTAGATCTTAAAAGTCAGGAAGGTCATGAAATATTGATGAAATTGGTAAAAAAGGCCGACATTTTAGTGCATAACTTTCGCCCTGGCGTACCTGAACGGCTCGGCATCGATTTTGAAACCCTAAATTTGATAAACCCCAGACTAATATATTGTGTAGTTACTGGTTATGGTGAAACTGGGCCATTAAAGAACAAGGCTGGCTTTGACCAGGTATTACAAGCGATGAGCGGAATTTGTTCTATGCAAGGGATACGTGGTAAAACGCCTGAAATAGTTAACGGTTCAGTTGTTGATTATTATGCTGCCGCATTAATCTCTGGTGGCGCTTCATCTGCTTTATATGAACGTGAACGCAGTGGGTTAGGGCAATATGTTGGGGTGTCGTTATTACGCAGTGCTTTAACGATGCAATCAGCTAGGCTTGTCTGGGCTGAAGGAGAGCCAGCTAACATTGGACGAGATTTCCGATCAGGAGGAATAACCGGCATCCATCCAGCCAAAGAAGGGTATATATATTTATCTGCTAATACACCACATTTTTGGAAAGCTCTTTGTAATAAAGTTGGGCTTCCGGAGTTAGCGGCTTCCGAGCGCTACGATAGTATTCGTAAAAGAGCTGAACATGCTGCAGAAATTGTACCTTTGTTACAAGCCGCATTGATGAATAAAACAGCCATTGAGTGGGAGACTCTATTTGGTAATGACGTGCCATGTGCCGCTGCTCGGCAAATTGAAGAAGTATTTAACCATGAGCAGGTTGTGGCAGAAGACATGATGACCACATTTGAACATCCATTGGTGGGTACATATCAGGGAATGACCCGAGCTATTAAATTTGGCCGTACACCAGGACCTAAACCTTTTGCTGCACCAGTGTTTGGGCAACATTCAGATGCTGTATTGGAGCAGCTCGGCTTTACCGAATTACAACGGAATAAACTGCGAAATGATAGCGTAGTGAAGTAAACCTATTCATGCCTATTGGTTTACTACAAGGCATAAAAATTATGACTATCAATTATTTGTTGTTTATATATTTAAGGAAATTTTGTGATTATTCGATACTTGGATCCTCTAGAACAGCTAGAGTTTGAAATTATTCAACGCACAGAACAAGGCGACGATGCCAGCGAACTTTCAAATGCTTTTAAAAAGATACAGAGCCAGCCGTTGGAGTTGGCCAGTCTGAATGCTCGTCAGTCGCTCATCGAATTGATGGCCACAGACAAACAGAGCAATCCCCCATCTTTAACTGAACCTGATGAATTGAATGCGATTATGGATGCGGCGAAACCAGCCTTTGTTCCTGAAACTGTTCAAACTCCTCTTAATGAAGCTGAACTTTATAATCGTATTCTGGGAGGGTGGTTGGGACGCTCTGCAGGTTGTTTACTTGGTAAACCTGTGGAGCGATATCAACGGCCTGTGTTACGAAAAATGCTAGAAGCTAATGGTACTTGGCCATTGGATAATTATTGGACCCAGAATGGGATGCCAGACGAAATCTTGAGAAAATATCCATGGAAAAGACGTGGTGGTTTAGCCAGTCTTAGGGAAAATATTCAATATATGCCCGAAGATGATGATCTTAATTACACTATGTTAAATTTACACGTATTCGAGACCCATGGTGAAAATTTTAATAGCGAAGATCTGGGTACGGCGTGGTTAGCAAAATTGCCAGTGATGGAGTTATTTACTGCTGAACGAGTGGCGTATTTTAACCTCTTAGCGGGACATAATGCACCTGAGTCTGGTCTGTATATTAATCCGTTTCGGGAATGGATAGGCGCTCAAATTCGAGCCGACCTATGGGGCTATATCTCTCCAGGTAAGCCACAACGGGCAGCAGAATTTGCCTGGCGAGATGCGCGTTTGAGTCATTCACGCAACGGTATCTACGGTGAAATGTTTTTTGCCGCTCTGATTGCTGAAGCTTTTTATGAATCAGATATACGTACCTTAGTGCGCGCTGCTTTATCATGTGTTCCGAGTGAATCTCGCTTTGCAAAAGCCATTAATATAGTGCTGGAACTCCCCCTCAAAGAAATGCAATGGGAGCAAGTGGTAGATGAAATTTACCATCATTTTGGCCACTACCATTGGGTACATACTATCAATAATGCGGCTTTGACCGTTGCAGCATTATTAGTGGGTAACGGTGATCTTGAAAAAACTATATGTAATGTGGTTATGGGAGGCTGGGATACTGATAGCAATGGCGCCACAGCGGGCTCCATAGTAGGAATTATCAATGGTGCCACCGCATTGCCTTATAAATGGATTGAACCGCTTAATAATCGTATTCGCTCTAGTTTGGGAGGGTTTGATAATGCCCAGTTTACTGATTTAGCCAGCAGAACAGTTGCTGTCATCCAAAGTTCATCGAACCAAAAATCAAATGCTGCTGTTCGTCAGGTAGATGATTTTTAACCACTTATACTGCTACTAACGACTGTTTCCAACAATAATTCAGTTATTGACTACGCGATCTGTTTTATTGATAGCAGTGGTCAATAGCTAGTTTGGGTCACATATTTATTATAAAGAAACAAAAAGTATGGTTTGAAGATAGAATTGAACTATTTTGTTAACTTTAAAAATAACTTAAATTTCCCCCTGTTACTTGTTTTACAAAGTTTTGAATGAAAATGTAAATTCTCAATTGTTAACATTTACAACAATCAAAATAAAATAAATATATCTTTTTAGTTAAGCATTAGAGGGTAATTATGCGCAGTAAGCTTTTTGTTCCCGGTATTAGACCTGAATTATTTAACAAGGCATTAGCCGGGCCTGCCGATGCAATATCTATAGATTTGGAAGACTCAGTAGTTGCTAGTAAAAAAGCTCAAGCCCGCGATATTATCAGCGAATTTTTGTTGTCTGAGGCAGTGTCTACATGCCTCAAAACTATAATAGTTAGATGCAACGGAATATATACTCGTTATTTTAAAGATGATTTGGCAGCGGTTATTCGACCCAATCTAAGTATGCTTAATTTACCTAAAATTGAATCAGCCAAAGATGTTTTATCAGCGGTTTCCTTGATTGAAAAAATCGAACAGGAAAACGCTATTGTTAGCCCCATTCCTTTACTTGTTAATATAGAGACTGCGACAGGATTGCGTAACGTAACAGAAATCTGCGCCGCCCATAAAAGAGTTGCTGGACTGCAACTAGGGTTGAATGACTTATTTGATTCAGCTGGAATCGATCGGGATGATAAAGCTAGTGTGCATTCTATCATGTTAACGCTTCGGCTAGCTGCCTGCGAAGCTGGTATCAAAGTTTACGATGGTGCATTTCCCGATATTAACAACATGCAAGGTTTTCACGCTGAGGTAGAAATGGCACGTCGCTTAGGATACAGCGGCAAAAGTTGCATACATCCGAATCAAGTTGCGATAGTGAATCGACTGTTTATCCCTGCAGCTGAAGACGTTGCTTTGGCAGCGCAGATTGTTGAAGCGGCTGAAAAAGCTGAAATTGAAGGTATTGGAGTTTTCACTGTTGCTGGAAAAATGATTGATCTACCTTCTATCCAGCGAGCTAAATCAGTACTTGCCGAATATAAGCGCTACATAAACCCCCAAACAACGGCTTAATCGACTTAATGGTAAGAATTTCAGGATGTACAAAATGAACCAAACTATGCCCAATAAAAGTGAAGTGTCAGGTCTTCGTTTCGCTCTTTTTTCTAGAACTCTAAAGCCATTTTTAACCTTGGTTTTCATGCTAATGGTAAGTCTTGGAGTCAAGGCTGAAAATCTGGTTGCCGTCACAATCGAACATGTGAAACCTTTACCTTCCGATGTCGCAATAGCAAAAATTTGGACATATCAACAAAATCTGGTAGCAGTTGATAGTAGCGGCAGTATTTGGAGTTTTGATCAAACAACAGATAAATGGGACAACACAGAAATATTTCTTCGTGGCTTAGTGAAAGGGACGGCCATTAGCGAAAATAGCACTTATTTGCTAATGGCTGACCCATCAACAGGCTGGATAAATAGAGTTGAGCCCTTTAGATCCTCTGACCACCCCCAGAGTTATTCAATACCTATCTTACCCGAGCCATTTAAATTTGCTGCTGCAAGCATTTTGGATGAAAAACTGTTTGTTGTGGGCACATCTGCAGAAGGCTCTTCGAAAATGTTGGCTTTGGATTTATCGTCAGATAATGCCGAATGGCAAAACTACCCCGTTTGGTCAGGGGAGGGAATTGTTACATCAGTTATTGCTCAAACAGATAGGTTACAAGTTACATTAAAACAAGAGGCAAGTAATGAAGAGCAAATGTGGCAATGGCTGCCCAAAGACGGATGGCAGGAGCGTTCGTCATTACAAGGCAATGTTATTGAAGGAACAGCTCGTCCTATGGGGCAAGGGCATACGCTTTATCTTGTAAGCAGTGTGGATGCTTCTAGCGTAAAATTAATGAGCTTTCAAACGATAACTGGGGCATGGGCTGAACTGAAACGTTGGGACAACCATGGCACCTTGTTCGGCACTGGATGGGAAAAAGGAATTCTGTGGGTCACATCAAAAAATAATCAAAACGGAACACAATTAGGGCTGGCGCAAGTGCAGTCCAGACAAAATCTATTATCGCTGACGGATTGGGTCATCTTAGTGGTTTATCTGATTGCGATGTTGGGGATGGGGTTATATTTCTATTTGAAACAAGGACAGTCATCTGAATCTAATTTTTTCTTAGGGGGGCGTTCAATTCCGTTTTGGGCGGCAGGAATAAGTATTTACGCTTCGAATGCCAGCTCCATTAGTTATATTGCTGTACCCGCAAAGGCCTTTGCCACTAATTGGCAATATTTGATGAGTAATATGATCCTTGTTCTTGGATTAATATTTGTTGCCATCTGGATAGTGCCATTATTGCGCAGGCTCAACTTAATCTCCGTATTTCATTACTTGGAAACCCGCTTCCATCCGTCTATTCGAGTGATCTCCAGTATTTTATTTATTGTGTTCCAGTTGGGCGGAAGAATGACGGTTATTTTATATTTACCTTCATTGGCATTATCCACAGTTACTGGGCTTGATATAACAATGTGCATACTTGTTATGGGCTTTGTAACCATAGGTTATACGGTACTAGGTGGTATGAAAGCGGTTATTTGGACTGATGTTTTACAATTGTTTGTCATGTTTGGAGGCACTATTTTTGCCATTGTTTTCATCTTAATGAAACTTGATGGCGGGACTGCCGAGTTTATATCCAGTGCCTTTGCAGACGACAAGTTTAAAATGGTTGACTTTAGTTTCAATTTAACTGACGCAACAATATGGGGATTTTTGTTTCTGGTCTTTTTCGACACTGTACTTACTTTCCCTAAAGACCAAGTGTTAATGCAAAGGGTATTTTCGACTTCTTCCGCTAAACAAGCTGGACGCTCTATGTGGACGTTTTCGGCAATTGTGATACCCGGTAGTGCCATGTTTTATTTGATTGGTACTGCCCTCTATGTATTTTATCAAGCTAACCCTGGGCGAATGGATCCTTCGTTGTCTCTTGACGCCACCTTCCCATTATTTATTTCTGCAGAATTGCCAGTAGGTATTACTGGTTTGATCATCGCTGGTATATTTGCGGCCGCAATGTCAACCCTGTCCAGCATTTTGAATAGTGTGGCTACAGTATCAACCGTGGACTTTTATGAGAAATGGTTCGAAACCAGCGATGAAAAGACCAATGTCCGCTTTGCCGAGGTTGTGACAGTGGTTGCTGGCTTAATTGGTATTGCTTTAGCGCTGTTGTTGGCAAGTTATAATGTTAACTCTTTACTCGATGTCGCACTTGAACTTTGGGGCTTATTAGGAGGTGGTTTCGCTGGTGCGTACACTTTGGGGATGTTTACTAAGCGTGCAAATTGGCAAGGCGTTATTGTGGGGGTGACTGTTAGTTTCATTGTGACCTTTATGGCTTGGACAGTTGATCTTGTGCACCCCTATTTTTATATGCCTCTTTCAGTCTTCGTCTGCATAGTTGTTGGATATACTTCTAGTTGGTTTTTCCCCGCTCCAGAACGTCTGGAAGGATTAACAATTTATGCGGACCAGGAAAAGTCTAAAGTTCAAGCAGTGGAGCAATAGGTGAACTCCATAAGCTATTTTTGCAACCTATTTTTTATGAAGGGGGATATAAGTGGATACTAAGTTTCTTAAAACCTTCGTTGCCGTTGTAGATTGCGGTTCAATGGCTGCAGCTGCTAGACAACTTAATCTCACCCCTGCTGGTGTGGCGCAACAGATCCGTACCTTAGAGCGTCAAATTGAAGCGCCATTGATTAGGCGCGCAGGACGCACAGTAACAGTCACCGAAGCAGGTGTTCGAATACTCGAACGTACGCGCAGTGTGATACAAAACGTTGCCGAGCTACGTTCAATGGCCATTGATGACTCTGTCGGGGGGGAGCTTAAATTAGGCGCTTGTAACACAGCATTGACGGGGATTTTACCTGACATTTTGGCGAGTGTTGTAGCAGACTTTCCTCAGATTGGTGTCGCCATTCAGCCTGGTTTATCCATCGACTTACACCGTTCTGTTGAAAATGGTCAATTAGATGCAGCGTTTGTATTGCAAGCCCCGTTTACACTTTACAAAACATGTTGTTGGCACCTGATTCGAGAGGAACCTTTAATTGTATTAGCCCCTGAGAGTATGAAGAATACAGATCCTCATGAATTACTTTCCACCCAGCCTTTCATTCGTTATGACCGAAATTTGTGGGGGGGAGACTTGGCAGACCAATACCTCAATCAAGTTGGGATTACACCAAATGAACGTTGCGAATTAGCAGCGCTAAATGCGATTGCCGTAATGGTGGACCGGGGATTAGGTGTTTCTCTTGTACCTGATTGGGCTAAGCCATGGCCAGAGGGCTTAAATCTTACTCGAATATCACTGCCCATTACATTTGAACCCAGAAGAATTGGAGTGGTCTGGTCCCGCTCTTCGATTAGAAGTCGATTGTTAGAAGCCTTTATTCAAGAAATTAAGAAAGCTAATTATGGTCGGCTCTGAGTTTTCGCCTATGAAGAAACATCGATCAAAAATCAAATGAGTAAAAATCGTAATTCAAGTGTTAGTTGAAGTTCAACTGATTACATTTTCTAAACTTATTTTAAAGACAAAAATTAAATGAAAAATACTCAAAATGACAACTTAGTCCTCCCAGTTAAAGTGATTGTAGTTGGCAGTATCAATTGCGACTTAACAACATACCTCACAGATTTCCCGTTGAAAAATCAAACGGTGATGGCTAAAAAGTCTACTTTATCTATTGGAGGTAAAGGGGTTAATCAGGCTATTGCGGCCGCTAAAGACGGTGCAAATGTAAGTTTTATCGGGTGCATTGGGGATGACCTATTTGCCAGCGATGCGCTTAATTATTTGCGATCACATCAAATCAATACCGACAATATTCGTTCTATTGAAAACGAATCTACCGGCACCGCCTCAATATTGGTAACTGATCAACGAGAGAATATTATTGCTGTTGCACCTGGTGCCAATTCCCAGCTGACTATTGAAGATGTTTACAAGGCTGAAGCGCTTATTAGTCAGGCAGATGTAGTCATCGTTCAGTTAGAAATACCAGCTGACGTGGTAAAAGCTACTTTGGAACTCTCTCGCAAGTACCATGTTTTATCTGTTCTTAATCCCGCACCTGCTGCCGACTATGCAAAGTCCTTATATTCACTTGCCGATATTGTTACGCCTAATGAAACTGAGGCAGCGGAACTAACTGGTATTGATGTTAAGGGGAACGATGGTGTTGTTGAAGCTGCAAATATTATGTTGTCCGAAGGGGTTAAACAGGTCGTTATTACATTGGGAGAAAAAGGAAGTTACATTGCGTCTAATAATACCCTGCAATTTATTCCCCCCTTTATAGTAGAAGCTCTTGATCCAACTGGCGCGGGGGATGTATTTAATGGCGTTTTAGCCACAGCAATAGCGCGAAAACTGTCCTTCACTGAAGCTGTGCTGCGTGCCTCAGCTGCCGCCGCACTGTCTGTAATTAAGCCTTTGGCGCAAGATGCTGCGCCCGATCACCAGCAGATAAATCAGTTTCTACAAACTACCTCAACAGCAACAACTCATTTTTAGTATGGAGAAACAACGCTGGAAAGAAAAAATACCTAAATAACTTATGTTACTGGTGCTTACTAGTTAAGCAAAAAAATAAAAAACAAGTCAAATGAAGACAAATTTTACGTTTGGCAAAATACACTGGACAGTTAAAAACATATTATTTTGGATGTTTAGCTGGTACCTACCTTAAACAATTACCCCCTTTTAAATGACGAATTTGGAGAAAAATATGCTGAGCTTTTTAGATAGAGTAAAAGGAGTGCTTTATGGCACTGCGTTTGGTGACGCTATTGGCGCCACTATTGAAAAGCTTACTTACGAGCAAATTTCAGAGAAGTACGGAAGAGTTGAAACCATATTAATGCCTTGGCATAAAGCAGATTGGTCAGCTTCAATGCGTAATAACCGTCAAAGAGGTTACGGCATTATCACCGACGACACCTTAATGACCATCGCCCTTATGAATATTTATAACGATGTGAAACGTCCACTTGATGCTTGGGATATGGCTGATGGAATGGTTAAAGAAATAGCATTTAAGAAAACTTATATTCCAGAATTAGGCAGGGAAGATCACATTATAGAACGACTCTTTTATCCTGAAAAATGGATATTTCAGCGTCATGCACTAGCTAATTGCGAACCACGAGAAGGAGGGATCGGCAATATGATAAATTGTGGTGCCGCTATGTATATCGCCCCTATTGGTATAGTGAATGCTTGCAATCCAAAGGCTGCTTATGATGAGGCTATTAACTTTGCCAGTGGTCATCAGGCAAGTTATGGACTTGAAGCAGCAGGTGTATTAGCCGCTTGTGTTGCTAAAGCATTTGAACCTGGTGTTGTAATTGAAGACATTGTAGCAACAGCTTTATCGCTGGCGAAAGATGGCACTAAAATGGCTATACAAGATATGTGTGAAAAAGCGCGGCAACTAAAAAGCCAAAAAGATGATCATGGGTTAGTGGTCGCTGAATTCCAAAAAACAATTTTACCCTATTCACCTATGGCTGATGATGTCAGTCGAAAAATAGAAAAGATAGGTGTGCCGTCAAATCATTACGTACCAAGCCGACTGTTCGCTATTGAGGAATTACCTTTTGCACTTGCCTACGCGGTATTACATGACGGAGACTTTAGACAGACCATTATTGGAGGAGTTAATTCTGGAAGAGACACGGACTCCATTGGTGTCATGGCTGGCGTAATTTTAGGTGCTATGTATGGACACAAATACATAAATGATGAAGAGTTGGACGTGTTAACTGCAACAAATAAAATACCATTCAAAGACATTGCCGAACAATTTTCAGAAACTGCACGGATTATGATTGAGAACAAATTAAAAGTGGAACGACAAAAACAAGAGCTACTAACAAGCTTGATGAATTAACGTTTTATTAATTCCAGCTCTCCAATGTTGATTTGTTCTTCTGAAATCTCACTTTTTTTAAATATGTTTACTTGGCAGGTGTTTTAAATGTTTTTAGCTTCACTGGCAATAATTATAGGTCTTAGTTTATTGGTATGGAGTGCAGACCATTTTGTTGATGGAGCTGCTGTTTTAGCCAAACACTTTAAACTACCTCCATTACTCATAGGTATCCTCATCCTTGGTTTTGGGACGTCAGCTCCAGAAATGGTCGTTTCTGCTATGGCTGCAATTGATGGTATTCCAGGGCTAGCTCTGGGAAATGCGATAGGTTCGAATATTACCAATATTAGCCTCGTTTTGGGTATAACAGCGGTTCTGTGCCCTATCACCATTCATTCAAAAATCATAAAAAATGAATTGCCCCTTCTAATATTTATAATGCTATTTTCTGGATATTTATTTTTTGATGATGTTTTATCAACCTTTGATGCTTATTTGCTACTCACTGGATTTGCGCTGATAATAATATGGTCAGTTATTGCAGCAATGGGGCACCGTTGTGACGCCTCAGACCTAGACTTTTCTGATGATCTACAGTCCTCTCCAATACTTATTCGCCGTGAAATAGTCTGGCTTATTGTTGGTTTAGTTGTGCTTATTGGTAGTTCTCGATTACTTTTATGGGGGGCTGTTGAAATTGTTTCAGCTCTTGGAGTCAGTGACTTAGTTATTGGATTGACTATTGTTGCTGTAGGTACTTCATTGCCAGAATTAACCACTACTATTGCAGCAGTTCGCAAAGGCAATCACGACATCGCTATTGGTAATCTCATCGGTTCTAATATGTTCAATATTCTTGGAGTGGTTGGACTTACCGGAGCAATTGCGCCAATATCCTTGATTCCATCCGAAGTTATGAGCCGTGACTGGCCAGTCATGCTTGCATTAACTCTAATTTTACTAGTAATGGTATGTGGTTTTGGCAAGGGGAGCAGGATTTTTAGGAAAGAAGGTATTTTCTTACTAGCCATTTATTGCTCCTATAATGGCTATTTGGTCTACGATGCACTTTTAACAAAATAAAGACACTTGAAGTAACTTTAGTCGCTCGCAAATAATTAAATTTATGTCTGTCCAGAATCGGAATAATTGGTCAATGGGATAGAAACGAGGTTGTTGATTTAAAATGGCGGGTTTAATTTCGCTTAAGTCGTAGATTTAACAATCTCAGGGTTTTGGCTATCCAGCTTTGTAGTTTGTGCCAAAATGTCAGTGGTGGCTCAATAATTATGCTCACTATTGCAGCTTGACTAGAATTTCCGGCTTGATCAGTGACGACTAGTTGGAATTGATATTCACCAGCGCTAACTAAACCACTTACTAAGATATCGGGATGAGTTGAACTGAAAGCTTTATTCAATTCTAATCTTATGGGGTTTTTATTAGTGTCCATACGAATTTAGTCAATTCTCCTCCTATATCTATTGAACGTTGACCACTTAAAGAAAAATCCTTGGCAAAACCGACCCGACTAGGAGCGTCAATGACAGCAGTGGGAGCTTGGTCGTCTGCAATTGTTATCTTAACTGTCGCCGGATTTGAATTGTTACCAGAATCGTCGACCACCACCAACTGAAATTCATAACTTCCAGTTTGCAGGGGGCTTTGACTATCAATAGTGATATTGAGCAATGCATCAGGTGCTGCTGCAGAAATTTTCTGATTTACAATGAGATCTGAAGATTGAATCGTTGGCATAATGAAATCACAAGTTGTCGACTGTGATATTTAGGTTAGTTTATGATTTTAGAGTCTGCAAGGACACTTCAAATGGGCATTTGATAGGTTTTGGCAAAGGGAGGTGTAACTGGCGTAACGGGGCAGGGTTGTTGATTTAGCTTATCGTTTTAGTTAACAGACTTATTATCGCCCTATTAGCTGCTCTAATGCTCTAAACTCCATGTGATAAATACCTTCAGGTATTTAAAGTGAGGATACTGAAGCCTTTATTCTCGGTCTTTAAGTTCATTGATTAGATAAGCCAGAAATTGGCGAATAGTGTCTAAACTGAGTTCGGCGTCCTTCATATGCTCTTCTAAATGTTCGATTGCATTTTCTTGCTTCAAATACTCCCGTCTTTCCAGTTCAAGTGTGAGTTGTTTAAGTGTGCCTTCAGTATCTGCAATTAAAGTGCGTAGACGTTCGGTGCTTAGTACATTGACATTAGTCATATAGTTAACTCCTTACTGAAGTAGGTTTGAAACAATAATGCACAATGCGGGTACGATAAAAAATACACTTAGAATATAAACCAAAGCAAGCATCTTATTTTCAGAGGCGTTGTGCCCTAACCATTCGGCGCAACGCACTGGCACATAACGTAAAAGGGGCACGCCATATATTAATACCACACCTAAAATATTATAGGTGAGATGAATAAAGGCGATTTGTAACGCCGCTTCACTATTACCTGTTACTGCCGTTGCTGCTAACACTGCAGTAACACATGTACCAATATTCGCGCCTAATGTGAAAGGGTAAATCTGTTTTAAACTAAAGGAACCAGAACCTGCCAGTGGCACCATTAGTGAGGTGGTGGTTGACGATGACTGCACCAATACTGTAACCATTGTGCCAGAAAATATGCCAGAAAGAGGGCTACGGCCAATGGCAGCATGCATGATCTCTCGAGCTTTGCCTACCATGAGTTTTTTGAGTAGTTTGCCTATTAACGTAATAGACACAAAAATTAGGATTATACCGATAATAATCAAAATGATACCGCCAGTTTGATCGCCAAATGATTGCAATGTTTGTTTCACATTACTGACTACTGGGGCCGTTGCTGCTTTAACAAAATTAAAACTGTGCATAGATACTTCACTTCCCCCGTAAACTAACTGGGCTAGCATAGATCCTAACTTCTCAAGCAGTCCAAAAGCGATTTCTAGCGGTAAAAAAATAACGACTGATAACAAATTAAAAAAGTCATGAACCGTGGCTGCAGAGAAGGCTCTCGCAAATTCTTTTTTTGCTTTGACATGACCTAAAGAGACAATGGTGTTGGTAATAGACGTACCAATATTGGCACCCATAACCATAGGCACAGCAACCGAGACCGGTAATCCACCAGCAACTAATCCCACAATAATAGAAGTGACAGTTGAAGATGATTGGATCAATGCCGTGGCTACCGTGCCAATCACTAAGCCTGCAAAGGGGTTACTGGCAAATTCAAAGAGTTCCTTTGCGTGTCCGCCTGCGGCCATTTTAAAACCACCACCAATTATACTCACGGCACATATAAGTAAATACACCAGTGCGGCAACGGCTAGCCATTGTGACAGATTATTTGACGCGCGATCTGAATTGCTCGATTCAATTGTGCTAGCTAATTCACTCATATGACCTTCCAATATTGTTTAACTATGGAAGTGTACGAATGAAATGCGTCAGAGTTATGACAATGGCTGTTTAGGGGGAAATAGTTGTAAGTAAAGCAGTAGATCTGATGGAAAACTTTATTGAAAGGTCACTGGGCGCTCCCCTTTTAATCAACTAATTTTCTGTGCACTGCAGTCTGTGGCTTTGCTTATCTTTGACTGGCTCAATTGAATACACCTATTATATTATTCATCACAAATTAAAATGTTTCACATATAAAAATATAATTATATTTATGTGTTTAAAATCTCCATACTCCTGCCTCTCAAAATTCAGTAGAGGCAAGGAAATAAATTCCTGTCTATTTGCCTTGTGCTGAGAACGTTAAATTTTATTTAGGATCTATTGGTATGCGTTGGTTATTTTTATTTTTGGGTATTTCTGTTTTCTCGCTTTCTAGCCCAAATGTGCAGGCTAGCGGACAATCTGTAGCAGTTGACTATTTGCATGGTGAAAGCGACCTAGTGGGGGTACGCTTGGCTTATCGTCCCTATCACACTCAAGTCACAACCTTTGAATGGCTGGGCGAGCTTGATTTGTATTGGGAGCTTAGTTTGAACTTCTGGGAATTTGGTCAGGAAAACCAACATGAAACGAATTATGCGATTGCATTGTCACCAGTGTTTTCGAATCAGTTCGATACTTTATATGGTAAATATCCTCTTAAATGGGAATTTGGTATAGGTGTGTCCTTGATCACAGATACTCGTTTTGCTGGCAAAGATATTGGTTCCCACTATCAGTTTGAAGATCGTTTAGGTTTGATCTTGGAGTTTGGGGAGCAACTAGAAGAGTCTTTGGCTGTGCGTTATATGCATTATTCAAATGGCGGATTGAATGATCATAATCCTGGTATGGATTTTCTGAATGTGTCGTATGCAAGGAAGTTTTGAAAACCTATGTGATCTGGCTGACACTGAGCAGAGAACAACTTTATTTAATGCGCCTTGGGGCAATGGACCGATTGTATTAACGAATAATCCCTCACAGGCACTATTTTTGAGGTTGTGATGTCATGTGCCATCCCTTACATAGGTCACAGTAATAGGTGAATAGTTGTGAGGTACCTGCTCCCTTTTTTAGCCGGTATATTACTGCTGCCTTGGCTTTAGATTGTGTGCTAAACAGATGTTTGCCACAGTGACCAATCACCGCTTTTATTTTTTCTCGTTTGGGATGTAAAGGCAGTTCAACTGAAGATTGGTCTTTTGGTGCTGACTGACTCAACGAGTCAATCAGCACCATAAGCCTTAGCCTTTCTTTTTCTTTATGATGTTTCATATATTAAAAAATACGAATTAGCGCTGGTGTATTATTAGTTGTCATTGGAATTGGATCTTTTAATAAATTTAAGTAAAACAGCAACAATGACAACTATGCATGATTTATTGAAGTGACTTCAATAGGTAAAGTCAATTAGTGTTGTTGTGTTTTACTTTTTATTCGCCTGCACACAACTCTGGATTGCTTTTACATAAACTGTCCATCACTTGAGCTGTTTCGAGTTTTACATTGCGGCTTATGATGCGTTTTAATTGATCACGTAACCAGACTAACCCTTGATCCGAGTCCTGACGTTTGTGCCAAATGGCGGAAATTTGTTGGGGCATGATTTCTATAGGAGGCTTAGTGGCAGAAATTTCTCCTGAGATGATTTCTTTGGCTACCGCTGATATGGGGATGACGCATATCAAGTTGCTGCGCTTGACTAAGTTAGCAGCTGAGGAGAAATGATTAACTGTTGTGGCAACACGTCGCGATAAACCATGTTGCAGTAAAACTTGATCAGTATAGCCAGTGACATCACCGGATAATGACACCAAAAGGTGATCCGCATCGGCAAATTCTTGCAGACTTAGATCCGCTTTTGCTAAAGGATGGTCATGGTGCATGATACAAATATAAATAGGCGCAAACATATATTCGGCTCTAAAGGTGCTTGAAATTACCCCTGTGACACCAATCACCATATCCACTTCAGCATCTTCCAAAACCTGATCTGTATTAACTATGGTATAGGGAACGGCATGAATATTAATGCCTGGTGCTTCTCTCTCGATAACGCAGCGTAATTCCGCCCAAGCCATATCAACGAATATGTCATTTGCAGCGATTCGAAAGGTACGTTTGGCAGTGGCC
>TARA_R110000751_G_scaffold305198_1_pt1 | contig 59931 bp, 44 predicted proteins | sample TARA_R110000751 | Tara Oceans TARA_R110000751 (sample SAMEA4398001) | marine metagenome | biome: Polar Biome; feature: [MES] marine water layer (ENVO:01000295) within the mesopelagic zone...; material: water (ENVO:00002006), including particulate matter (ENVO:01000060) such... | reverse complement strand
GGTAGTTTATATAATGGTTCTGGAAAAGCAGGCGCTTTTCAAAATGCTAATAATGATATTAAAGCACTGCAATCTAGAAGTGGAAACAAAATGGTTTTTAATGATAATGAAGGATCAACAACCAATATCGATTTTGGAACAGCAGGAATAAAACTTGATGGTTCCGGTACAATAATCAATCAGGCAAATGATAAGTTTGAAATAAAAATTGGTGACAACTCTGCTATAATGATAATGGATAACGAAGGAAATATAATTTTTGAGGGTAAAAAGCAATTTCAAATAATAGTTGGTAAAAGCTCAATTATACTAAATGAGGATGGAAATATTGTTTTAAATGGAAAAAACATTTTGATTAATGGATCAGAAAGTTTAGATAGTCGCTCTAACGGTAGTCAAGTTTTATTACATGATAATGCCAAAATTACAGGTAGTAAAGTCGATATAAATTAATTCAAAACTGAACAATGAAAACTCCAGAAAGAAGAAAAAGAAAAAGTTTTTTATTAGATGACGATAATGATCAAAAAAAATCATCTGAGGCTATTTATACAACACAAGATTCCAAAACACTATCTAATAAGTATAGAGCTGTTCAAATCAACTCTACCAAAATTGAAGATGAAATAAGAAGTCATTCTGAACTTAAAAAACAATATGAAATCATTTTAAATAAGTCAGGTAACAATGCTTCTGTAAGCCTTTCGGATTTATATTATGAATTTAAACCTCCTGTTATGAATAAGGTTTACGAATTTGTTTCTGCTACAGAATATATTCGTAATAATGTCAAATTTAATTTAGATAAAAATGGTAGATTAAGAAACATTTCAAATAAAGAAGAGTTATTTCAAAATTGGACAGAATTTAAAAAAAAAGATCTAAAAACCATTGACTTTATTACAAGTTTAAAAAAAGATAATAAGTCACAATATGATCAAATTCTAAAAGAAGGAGATCAGCAATTTTCAACTTCAAATAACCTTATGGAGCTTGACTATCAAAGAGACTTGGTATATATGATATTATTTGACAAACATATAACAGCTCCTAACCTATCAAATATTGCTCCTGAAGAATATATTTATACCTCTCAATTATTTCCTAGAGTTAAAGTCCCTATGACCATTAGGTATGATGTGATAGAAGATAATGATAATTTTACAACAATTAGAAAGGTTGCTGATAGTATATTAAATGAAAAATTATTGAAAGAAATTGAAGAACAATACAATACCCTTCATAAACCATTAATTAAATATAGTTTTACGGAATATAAACTCACCTTCAGAACAAGGTATACTGTTGATAAAAACACCAGAATTATAAATGATGCTGATTTAACTATCATTGAAGATATTGAACACAATATACAAACCACATGTAAATTCAATTTAAAGAAACTATAAATGACGAATAATATGACATTTAAATTTATAGCTTTTTTAGTTGAAAAATTTTACAAAATGTGGATCGTATTTGCTTTACTATTAGTCGTAATTATTATAATTCCGGGATTATTTTTAAGTAATTATTTTTTACCTGATAATGCAAATAACATGTCATTAGTGTCACAGTTATTGATGCTTTCATTAATTGGTATACCACTAATGATAATCTTGTTTTTTACTATTAACCTATTATTTTTTAAAACTGTTATTATTTCTTTTAACGAAAAAATTATAATCAAAAGAAATGAAAAAAAACTCTATGAGATTAACCCAAATAACATAAAAAAAACAATTATAAAAAGCAACGATGATATAAACAAAAAAAATCGCTTTAAAATAATTGAATTTGTAACAGAAAAGGAAAGTAGTATTAAGATTATTAGTAGAGATCAAGACCATGAAGGTGTTTTTAATAAATTCATTAATGCTTATATTTCTTTTTATAATTTAGATATTGACAAAGCAAAAAAAATCTCAATCAATGATTCAGGAGATTATAAACTGATTTTTGAAACTAAATATTAATTAAAATTAGCAGTTATTTACCACAAAAAACTTTTGCAGTATGTACAATGCAAATGAGTCCTACCAAAGGAAAATTATTAGCTGATGGTGGTGCTAGAGAATTATCTGTAATAAACTCTAAAAAAGATGCTGTATTATTAACCAAGGTAGATTTAGTTTTGATGAATGATTTTCCTTGTCAACAAAAATGGCAAGGACCAGCTGTAAAATCAGGTTTTTTTGCAGGCTTAGTCGCTGGTATTGCTATTGCAGCTGCTGTAGCGTTTAGTGTTTGCACATTAGGGTTGGCGCAATTATAATTGGCGCATGTGCTGTTGCTGCTGTTGCCTATACTTATAGTGCTGCAAAATCCAATAGCACAAAATGCAACACACTACTTACTGCTTGGCAAAACCCGCATCAAACAGTTAAATTTAATCAAATTGAAGCTGTCACACAGACTTCTTTTATCACGTGTGGAGCTGGTGGTATAATACAACCATTTATAAGTCCATCTGCTGCAAATTCTGCAGCTAACAGAATAGCATGGGCAAATCGTGGAGAAGTTGCATTATCAGGAGTTATCTCATTTATGTTTGGTACTGCTCTAGGTTATACTGGTGCATCAACCGGAATAGGTGCTTTTGCAGGAGGCTCTTCAATGTTGGGTGCAACAGGATCTGGCTTATTTGCTGTTGGTAAAGAAGCACTTACTGGAGTGGTTGGAGCTTATTTAGTATACGCACCATTATCTTACGGTGAAAAAAAAGGAATGAGAAATTGGTTTAAAAGTGACACGGGTGATACGACTTATGACCGACTTATTGACACTCAAGAAAGCACTGAACAGCCAGAATGGTTTGAATTTAATTATGACACTTTAGACGATGATTATAATCCTACAGCTCTTGGTAAACCTGCTGGAGAAACATTTGATAGATCTGTAGAGCTATACAAAATAAATCAAAACGATGCATACATAGAACGTATGATGAATGTTGAAGGCACTAAAGCCGAACAACAAGCTGCGCGAGAAGCTATTGCAAAAGAAATGTCTAAAACAAAATCTGGAGCAGAAGCTGTACAAAATATGAGACGAAAAGGTAGTGGCGAGATTTTACCTAGAACAAAAACTCAAAATAAAGGTAATATAGTTACTGCCAATCATCGTGGCAATGCTCAAGCAGCAAGATCGCAAGCTATGTGGGGAACAAAAGCCAAAGGATTTTCAGACGGAATGGCTTTTAATGGCGTCGCATTAATGCTTCCGTTATTAATAACCCCTTTAGATGAATACACTATAAAAGCTATAGCTGACTTTGCAGAAGAAGATATTGCTAATGGAAACTCAATTACCTCAACAACTCATTAAATTTTAAGTTCTGGACCAAACTCATATTATATAATTTAATTAGTGCTAATGGTAAACAACTGCAAAAACACCAATTTCATGAGCACTAAAAAAGAAATAAATTTAATTACACGAAATGGAACATGTCTTTTTGATACAAACCAAAATAATATTTCAAAAACAATGATTATGTAACAAAAAAAAATCGTTTTAAAGTATTTGAATTTGTAACAAAAAACGGACTTAAAATTAAGATTATTACTAAAGATTAAGACCAAAATGGTACTTTTAACTTACTAATTAGTGCTTAATTAATAAACTAATGAAATTTCAAATAAAAAATGGTAAACAATTACATGCTTTTATTATGAAATTTATAAAAAACAAATCCTTAATACATTCAATATATTGTATGGTATTTTTGCTGAGTATCAGTATGGGATTATATGCTATATGGTTTAAATATATAAGCTGATAAGACATTTCAATTTAATAATGTATAAGTTTATTTATTGATGTAAAATTTCTTGTGATTTGCATACAAAAAACATCTAAAAAATAGAGTTAGATTTCACTAGGATTATTTAGATACGCTTAACACTAAAATGAAACAGTAATAAAAAAATGCTTAATGCTATAACTGTAGTTTGTATTTAAATATTAACTGCACCTTTTTTTAAATCATTTACTATATTTGTATACTACGTAATCACTTACATGATAAAAAACATATGAAACCAAAAAACACTAAAGATAGAAGAAATAGCTTTCTAAAATTTTTGCTCCTTTTTTTATTAACTACTGGAACCATAATTACTGCTATATTCTTTAATTTTAAAGTTCCGGCTAAAGAAAATGCCTTGTTGAAGGAACAGTCCAAAATGGTTAAAAAAGAAATGGATTTTCAAAGTAAATTTTCTAAAGAGATGTTTGAAGTTAAAAGCCTTTTTGATTCACTAGAAGTAGCAGGTTCTAATCGTACATTTAACAACTCTTTAATTAGCAGTAAGTTGGTAGAAATGCAAAAATCTATTCCTACTAAAGACTCTACCTTTAGGTATGATATGTACACAAGAATTGTGGATTTACAGGTTGAACTTCAGAACACAAAAAAGAATTTACATGAATTAAGAGATGCTGAAGAAAAAATTAAGGAATATAAAGAACTATTAGATAAGTGTTTAGATGAATATAAAGATTTGCAACGTCACAATGCGCTTTTAAATTCTAGATCTAATTAATATAAAATACTTGAGTAATAAAAAAGGGTTTGAAAAATTTCAAACCCTTTTTTATTTATAAATACTAATCAGTTATTTTTTTTCTTGCTCATACTCAGCGTCCCACTCATTTCCATTATCCCCTTTTTGACCATCCATTTTAATTAAAAAGTTTTTAGCTGGAAAATACGGTTTCATGTGTACGTCTAAATAAACACGATCTTTTTGATTTGGATCTTGTTCAAATCTTTTAATTGAAAAATCTTCAATTAATTTATCAGGACCAGTTATGTTATCTAAAAACTTAACAATCTGTCCCATTAATTCTTTTCTAGTTTTAGCATTAAAGTTTTCAAAAGCGCGACGATTTAAAAAGTCCATCAATACTTTAGTTACATAATCAAATACTCTAACTACAGAATAAGTTTGTAATCCAAGATTATCACCATTAAATAAAGTCTTAGCAGAAAACGCCATAACTTTACCATACTCGTTAACCATTGGTACTAAACCTAACTTTTCTAACTGTGCAATTTCACTTTTCTTTAAGTCAAATCTTACACCATCAATCTCATTGATTCCACCATGTTTTTTACCAGCTGTAACCTGAGACATTAATGTGTTATAAATTTTACCTGCTAAAGCACCAGAAGGCGGTACAAATAAATCGTCCTCTTCTCCTACCTCATCATGTTTACCTCTACCTACTAACCAGTTACAAGACATTATAACGTTAGATCTATATTTGTCTCCTCCAGTTAAGTTGGCTGCTTCAAACATTTCCATAACATCATCTGGCTCATCCAAGTGTGCAAAATCTGTTACTAACATTACTTTATTTTCGTAAGCAATTTTAGCCCATTTTTCAACTACTTTATTTGACCCTAAATAACCTGGTATAACTAATAAACCATAGTTTTCACGTAAGTCTAAACGATCATAAGATGCATTCAACTCCTCAGCTACTGCATCAATAAATCTAGTATTATCTAAATCTTTAACCTGATCTAACTCTGCATTAACTATAGATATATTTTTAAGCTTATCTGACTCAGTATTTTTGTAAAACAATGCTACTGATCTGTATGAACGCTCCAGGTCTCTAGTCGCATTAACTGCCTTACCTAGATTTTTTTCTAAAGATGCTCTTGCTATTTGAGAACGTTTTTCTGAGTCCTCAACAATATCTGTAATATTATCTGACTGTGATAACGCATTTGCCCATATCTCTAGGGTTTTCTTTAAGGTATCTCTGTCCTCCTTTTTAGCATTTTCAGTTAAAAAGATTTTTTTTCTTGCTTTACGACTTGGGTTCATGTTTTGAACACCTTCTACACATGCCTCTAATAAATCAAACCCACCATATTTAGCTAATTTTTCATTATTTTGTTCTAAGTGTTTAGCAGGATTCTCTACTGGACTAAACTGTTGTGCTTTTTTAGATTCAGCCATAATTATTTGTTTTCTTCAATTTCGGTTATTAATGCACGAATAGATTCTAATAAAGCAGCTTTTGCTTCAGCATCAGACAATGCAGCTTTTAAAATTTTATTAGTTTTTAATTGCTTAATTATCTTTACATACTGATCTTTTTCAGTATTTAAATCTTTTAAAAACTTACTTTGTCTAGTAATTCCTTTTGCTCCAAAATCACCAAGGTGATTAAAGTTTAAGGTTTCTTTTTTTCCAACGCCATCTTCATCTTCAAAGTCAACATCTATTTCAGGTTTAAAATGTTCAAAAACTTCATCAACAGTTTTTAAACCTTTAACAACTTCTGGTTTGATAGGTTGCGAATCTGTTAGTTTTTCAACTAACAAAGTTCTGTTTTGTGGTATTTCCTGAATGGCTTCATTAGCATCTGTTTGTACTTCTGTACCACCAAGTCCATATGTTTGACTCATAACTACGCGCTTTTTTTATTAATGTATGTTTTATAAATATAATACTTTTTTTGAACGAAAAAATACACTTATTAATATTTCCACTTTAACTGTTCATTTTTATCGATATCTAGCACAATTTTTGTCCCTTTTTTAATCTTTCCTGAAATTAATAGCTTAGAAAGTGGTGACCTTAAATCATTTCTTATTACTCCTCTTAACGGTCTAGCTCCATATTTTGGGGTAAATCCTTTTTTAGCTAAAACGGTTATTGCTTTTTCCGAAAGTTCTAAACTAATATCTTGTTTGGCTAATGCTTTATATAAATCTTTGAGCTGAATTTTGAAGATCTTAGCTACATTATCCTCTGTTATTGGAGAAAATGGAATTATTTCTGTCAATCGTCCTAAAAACTCTGGTCTAAAATGGTTACCCATCATTTCTAATAAATCACTTGATTTAGGGATTATACCTTTACCAAAAGTTTCTACAATGTGGTTACTTCCAATATTTGAAGTAAATAATATTACTGCGTTAGAAAAATCGCCTTCTTTACCAAGTCTGTCATGTAATTTTCCTTCATCTAAAATTTGAAGAAAAATATCAAATACAGAAGGGTGTGCTTTTTCAATCTCGTCAAATAACACAATAGAATAGGGTTTTTGTCTAATTTTGTTAACTAGTAAACCTCCTTCTTCATAGCCTACATATCCTGGAGGTGCACCATATAATAAGGCAGCAGAATGCTCTTCTTTAAATTCTGACATGTCAAATCTTATGATATTAGTTTCGGTTTGAAACAAAAACTCGGCTAATGCTTTTGCTAATTCAGTTTTACCTGTTCCTGTTGGTCCTGAAAAGAAAAATGAGCCAATGGGTAATCCTGGTTTACTTAGTCCAGAACGCGACTCTAAAACTGCTTCTGTTATAACCTTAATTGCGTGATCTTGACCAATTACGCGCTGTCTTAATACGTCTTCCATATTAAGTAAACGTTCCTTTTCATCGGATTGCAATTTACCTGTCGGAATCCCAGTTTTGTTTGCTATTGTAGAGGCGACATCTTCTTTAGAGACACTTTCTTTTTTCTTACTAGCTAATTTTTCTAAAGTTTTTAAAATCTTTTCTAATAGTTTAAAGCCTTCTTTAGAGGTTTTAATGTTTTGATAAGTTAATGCTTCTGGTATTTCATCAAATAATAAATAGCTAAGCTTATTCTTCGTTTGTAGATAAAACCAAGATTGCTCTAACAATAAATCTTCCTCTTTTAATGTACTTGTCTTTAAGGTTTCCAATTGACCTTTTAAAACTTCAATTTCTGCTTTAGATGTTTGTACCATAAACTTAATTGCAGACATTGTACGGTCTATTAAATCTATTGCAGAATCTGGTAGGCTTCTTTCTTTATTATAACGTTTTGCTAGTCTTATTGCTTCGCTTATACTGTCTTTTTCAATATTTAATTGGTGATGATCTGTGTAGTAATTAATGGTATTAAAAATCATACGCAACGCTTCATCTTCCGATGGCTCATGCAGTCTAACTACTTCAAATTGTCTAGATAAACCTTCGTCTGTTTCTATATGCTTTCTAAAGGCATCGTTTGTTGCGGTTCCTATAATGGTTAAATCTCCTTTAACCAATTCTGCTTTTAAAATATTTGCTAACCCTTGATTTCCAGAATTTTTATCTGTAAGATTATTAATTTCATCTATTAACAAAATGGGCTTATCATGTGCTTTTACTGCTGCTATTACCTTTTTAAGTCTGTCCTCAATTTCTCCTTTATAACCTGCTCCAGATACTAAATGAATAAAATCTAATTCAAATACCTTAGCATTTTTAAGGTGTTCTGGTATGGCATCATTTAAAGTCGCATATGTTAATCCATTTAATAATACGGTTTTACCTACTCCTGGATCACCTAAAACCAAAACGTTTGGCTTAGAGCGTCTTCCTAAAATTTCTGTAATCATTTTGATTTCAGAGTCGCGACCCGAAATTTTTTCTAAACTTTCATTTTTAGCATGTAAAGTTTTATCCACGCAATACGTGTTTAAAACCGAATTATCTGAGACAGAATTAGCTTTTTGTGTTGTATCTATTTGGTCAGCAATTAAATTATCAACATTTCCTGAGTTTGCAAAATGACTTAACAACTCATTTGGAGTTAGCGTCAATGTTTTTAGTTGTTCATAACTAAAACCAACACCAGGTGTACAAATAGCTATTAAAACGCAAAACTCATTTAATGTTTCCGTTTTTATTTTAAGCTTAACACTTTCTGCTTCATAAAAGATTGCTGTTACAGCGTCATCGCCAGAAATATTATCCGATGGTTTGGAGGTTTTAGGTAAGGATTCCAAACGGACTTCTGCCCACTCTTCTACATAATAGCCATCTTGACCAATGCTTTCTAAATACTTAAGCATTCCAACGTCTTTATGCAGTAATGCCTTTAATAAATGTGCTGACGAATACTGTTTATGTGAGTATTCTTTAGCTATAGATTGCGCAATATGAATCGCTTCTTTTAATTTATCTGAAATTAATTGATCAGTCATTTAAACACTATATTTTATAGTGATTAAAGCTACTAAAAAAATTAAATTAAGTATTAGAATATAACGAATAATTAAATTTAAATTAAATCACACCTATTTTGACTTGTTTTTTTTATTGTTTTTATATGAAAAAAGTAATAATAAAAATCTCCTTTTATTTAATCAAAAAAGCCATATTACTGTTGTAATATGGCTTTGCACTTTGGCTAGTTATATTTACTTTTTTATTTTAAACCTGAAACCTTTACATAATCAATAATAAACTCTTGCGGAAAAATAGAATCATCCACTTCTGGACCTCCAAAGTTACCTCCAATTGCAAGGTTTATTATTAAGTAAAAAGGTTTATCAAAAGGCCAAGTTTTTTCGTTTTTAATTTCTGGTGAAAAGGTGTACACTAAATTATCATCTATATAAAATGAAATAGAGTCTTTAGTCCACTTTGTTTTATAATTATGAAATCCTTCCTCAATATCTTTTATTGTTGTAATTTTTGTATTAACAGATTTACCATAACTATCAGGCGTATGTAACGTCGTATGAATTTGATGTGGTGCCTTACCTACATATTCTAAAATATCAATTTCACCGCAAGCTGGCCAAGTATTAGTATCAATATCATTACCTAACATCCAAAATGCAGGCCATAATCCTGATCCTTTTGGCAATTTAGCGCTAACCTCTACTGTACCATATTGAAATTCAATTTTGTCTTTACTAGTGATTTTTCCTGAATAATACCCAACCGAATCCTTAGTTGCTTTTATTACTAGTTTTCCATCCTTTACTGTAATGTTTTCTTTAGTATAAATTTGTCTTTCGTTGTTTCCCCAACCACATAAGTTTGGACAACCATCTCCTAAATCGTAATTCCAATTAGCATCGTTTAATTGCGTCCCATCAAATTGATCTATAAAGTTAAACACTTGATTATTGTTGTCTAACTTTGTGTCAAGCTTAACTACTTCCTTGTTTTCTTCTTTACAAGCCAAACATAGCAATGCGACTACTACTAATTTAAATACTTTTATCATAATTTAAATGTGTCTGTTAAAACAGTTTTAGAGCTTCCTCCAATATAGACTTCAAAATCTCCAGTTTCGACGTTAAACTCACCTTGATTATTGTAAAAACCAAGTTCTGCTTTAGTCAAAATTAATTGAATAGTTTTGGTTTCATTTGGATTTAATTCAACTAATTCAAACCCTTTTAATTCTTTAATTGGTCTTGTTACACTAGCAAATAAATCCTTTAAATATAGCTGTACGACCTCTTTACCCTTAAATTTACCTGTATTAGTTAAGTCTACAGAAACTTTTATGGTTTCATCATCAGAAAAGGTATTACTAATTTTTAAGTTACTATACTTAAACGTCGTATAACTTAAACCATGTCCAAAAACATATAATGGATCATTTGTTTCGTCTTGATAATGTGACCAAAACACCACGTCCTTACCTGGTAAAGTAGGCCTACCTGTACTTTTGTAATTGTAATAAATTGGAACTTGACCAACGTGTCTAGGAAAAGTCATTGGTAATTTACCACTTGGATTATAATCGCCATATAATACTTGAGCAATAGCGTTACCACTTTGTGTACCTAATTGCCAAGCCTCTACAATTGCAGGAATATTATCATCTGCCCAAGTAATAGTTAAAGGTCTTCCATTGTTTAAAACTAAAACTATGTTTTTGTTAACTTTATAAACCGCTTCAAGTAACTGTTGTTGGACACCTGGTAAGCCTAAGTCTGTACGACTTCTACCTTCACCACTTTGATAACCATGTTCTCCTAAAACCATAATAACTACATCTGCTTGCTTTGCGTTTTTAATAGCTGCATCAAACTCACTTTTATCAGTGGTGTTTATATTTACTTCAATCGCAAATTCGGTTTTACCTAAAGCGACATCTGCACCTTTGGAATAGGTAATTGTGTTTCCTGAATATTGATTTAATCCCTCTAATACAGAAACAGCTGTGCTATCCTTAGCAGCTATACGCCAACTTCCTAATGGACTTGTTTTATCTGAAGCCAAAGCACCAATAACTGCTATTTTTTGACCTTCTTTTTTTAATGGTAAAAGGTTATTTTCATTTTTAAGTAATACAATGGACTTTTTAGCCATATCTAAAACTGCATCCTGAATTTCCTGGCTTCCAATGACTTGTTTCTCTCTGGTTTCATCCAAATATTTATAAGGATCATCAAATAGACCCAACTCAAATTTCACGCGTAAAATTCGGCTTACAGCATCATCAATAAGCTTGATATCCACTTTACCTTCGTTAACTAAACCTGCAAGTTCTTCTACATACAAATAAGATTCCATGTCCATATCAGAACCTGCATTAACTGCTAATTGGGCAGCTTGTTTGCCATCTTTAGCATAACCATGAGCAATCATTTCTGTAATTGATCCCCAATCTGAAACCATAAAACCATCAAAACCCCATTTTCCTTTTAAAATATCGCGTTGTAAATATTTGTCTCCAGTTGCAGGAATACCGTTAAGCTCGTTAAACGAATTCATAAACGTTCTCACACCTGCATCTTTGGCAGCTTTAAAAGGCGGTAAAATAATATTGTTTAACGTGGAAGTCCCTATGTCTGCTGTATTGTAATCACGTCCAGCCTCTGCAAACCCATAAGCTGCAAAGTGTTTAGCACATGCTGCAATTGAAAAATGAGAAGATAGGTCGTCACTTTGAAACCCATTTACCCTAGCAATTGCAATTTTAGACCCTAAATAAGTATCCTCTCCTGCACCTTCCATAACGCGTCCCCAACGTGCATCTCTAGAAATGTCTACCATTGGTGCAAATGTCCAGTTTATACCTGCAGCAGACGCTTCCTTAGCTGCAACTTCTGAAGATTTTTTAATCGCTTCTAAATCCCAACTTGCTGATTCTGCTAATGGAATAGGACTTAATGTTTCGTAACCATGAATTACATCAAAACCTATGATTAAAGGAATCCCTAGACGCGTTTCTTCTACTGCAATTTTTTGCACAGCTCTTACGTCCTTTACACCTCTAACATTAAGCATGGAACCAACATATCCTTTTCTTAAATGTTCGTATTTTTTAGCTTGGTCTCCATTTTCAGGAACAGGACCTGTTACATCCCAAAACCCATTATACTGGTTCATTTGACCTATTTTTTCTTCTAAAGTCATTTTGGCTAGCAAATCTGATACTTTAGTTTCGATATCCGAATTTTTAGAGGTCGTATTGGTTTTTAAAGCTAAGTTTTTCTCATTATCATTATTACATGATATAATGAGAAAACTAGCTAAGACTAATACATAATACTTTATTTTTTTCATATTTATTGATAAACTCTAACATATTCAATTTCCATAGACGATTGTGTAAATGCTGGATCTATGTCTCCACCAAAGGTTCCTCCCATTGCTACATTTAATATTAGGAAAAATTCACTATTAAAAGGTGAAGCACTAGTATTTGTATAGGTATGATATACTGTATCATCTACCAATATTTTTATTACATCTGGAGTCCACTCTACTGTATAATTGTGAAATTGATCAGCAACAGCATCTACAACCGTTGTACTACCATCTGCACTACCTGCAAACGCTTCTGGATAATGTAACGTACCATGTATTGTGTTTTGCTCGTTACCTTTATGTTCCATAATATCAATTTCTCCACAAGCTGGCCATACATTTGTCTGATAATTAGCACCTAGCATCCAAATTGCAGGCCAAGTTCCTCCTCCTGTTGGAAGCTTTGCTCTAACCTCAACACGACCATAAGTAAAATCATAAAGACCTTCTGATTTTAATCTTGCAGATGTATAACCACTTCCTGTTGAGATTGCTGTAATTTTTAACATACCATCTGCTACTTCTGCGTTTTCTAAATTGTTGGTATAGCTTTGCGCCTCTTGGTTACCCCAACCATCAGTACCATTACCTAAATCGTAAGTCCAATTTGCTGGGTTTGGTGCTCCATTGGTGTCAAACTCGTCTGACCAAACTAAATCTGTATAAATAGTTTCGAATCCTGTGGTGGCTCCTTCCTCTTCAGAAGTTATTATAAACCACCAATCAAACTCGCTGTTACCATCTGTTGTTCTAATAGTAAACTCGTTAGGTATATCACGACTAAAGATTTCATATTTATGATTACCACCTGTATAGTATCCAATAAAACCTAAGCCTGTAATGTTTATTGTTTCTGCTCCTCCAGGTGCTGTAATTACCCAGTTTTCTGAATAATCTTGATATGGATAGTTTTCTATATCTGCTCCAACAGGTGTCTCGCTGTGTGGACCTAATTCTGTAATTAAAGGTTCTCTTCCAAAAACAGTACCTGTTACATCCACTGAAGGATCGTCATTAGTGCTATTTACGATGTGTGTAAATGTACCATCTGCATTAAAAACATAACGATCATCATACATTCCTGTCGTTGCTTTCTCTCCAGGACCAGCTGCATACCACTCTGCAGCAACCTCACCTCCAACTGGTCCAAGACCAAAATGCGCTTGCTTTTCTGACTTAATTCGCCACGTTTTAGAACCATCACCAACCAATGCATTTAATAAATCTGCTGGAGGAGCGTAAGTTGCTAAAACATCAATATCTATAGTAGCTGTTGAAGAAACACCACCTGTACCATATGCTACCACTACTACTGTGTACGTATTAACTCCTAAATTTGAATAGGTATACGACGTTACTCCTGAAGGAGCATTTTGCTCTGCATTACCAAAACTAAATTTATAACTTAATGCATTATCTGCTGTTGCTGTAAAGTTAACCACACCACTACCATCTCCATTTGGATTAGTTGCATCTTGACCAACTATTTCTGGTACAATAACAATATTAGATGGTGCGACGATGTTTCCGAAAGTCTGATCTTCTTCTTGGCAACCTATAAATAAGGCTGTTACAAGAATGAATGCTATTATTTTAAATTTATTTTTCATCTTCTATTTTTTAATATTAACTGCTATAAATAAAGCATAGATCATTAACTAGTTGCTTGATAAAGAAACATCGTCAATATTAACCATACCTATTTGTGCTCCTAAATCAAAAAGAACACGAGCATCTGGTGCTCCAAAATCCGTAGCTACCAAAGTCAATGTATAAGTTGTTTTAGTTGTAGTAATATTAACGGTTTGTGTAGCATTAGACCAAGGGTCTGCACTTAAACCAATACCAGCAACAATTGCTCTATCTACATCTGACCAAGCATCAAAAGTTAATGTGTAAGTATTACCCTGAATAATTTCTAGCTTTTGACTAAGATTTACGTCATAAGAATTTCCTGCTGTTGCAACATCTACTGAATAATATGTATTACCTGCTACTGTAACCACAGGTATTACAGACGCATCATCAACACCTATTATCCAAGAATCACTTCCATTTTCAAAATCACCATTAACGACAGTGTTACCTGTGCCTATAATTAATGATACATTATCAATATTAACCATACCTACTTCTGCACCTAAATCAAAAATTACACGAGCATCAATAGCTCCAAAATCTGCTGCACTAAGTGTTAAAGAATATGTCGTACTAGTTGTTGTAATGTCTACTGATTGTGAATCATTAGACCAAGGGTCTGCACTTAAACCAATTCCTGCAACAATAGCTCTGTTTACATCTGACCATGCATTAAAAGTAAGAGTGTAAGTATTACCTTGAATAATTTCTACTTTTTGACTTAAGTTGACATCGTATGAATTTCCTGCAGAAGTAACATCTACAGAGTAGTAAGTATTACCACTATTAGTTACCACAGGAGCAAGAGCTGCATCATCTACACCTATTATCCAAGCCTCGCTTCCATTTTCAAAATCACCATTAATTAACAATCCATCATCAAATGTTCCAGTAGAAGCACTTTGCTTATAAAAGTAAAAGTTGTCTATATAAACTATATCTGCAACAACATCTGCATCAATTAAGATTTGTGTAATTTTTTGCGTGTTGGCTAAATTTCCGCCATCAAAACCTGTCATGTCAATATCAATACTTTGCCAAGAACCACCTACTGTTGCTCCTAAAGATTCGACATCCTCACCACCATCAATGGTATTAACAATTTTAACTAATAATTCGTTTTCTGTTCCTGAGGGTACCCAATAATCAATATGTAACATTTCCATAGCTGAAACATCTACTCCGTTATCATAGTTACTTACCATACCAATAAAGTCTAAATTGGTTAATCTCCAAACATTATCACTATCTACAGTAGTAGCCTCAAATCCAGAAGCAGACCAATCCGTAGGTAATTCGTTTAAAGTAATATTAGCATACGCATCACTAAAAATAGAAACTACATCACTAGCGTCTCTGTTAGGAGGAGTTGGAGCTGGAGTTAAAGGAGCTAATATTTCTGTTACTTCAAATTCTTCTGTGTACGAAATAGTATCTACAGACCCACTATTAGCTGTTACTGTAATTGTGTAAGTCCCAGCTGCATCATATACAAATGATGTTACGTCACCAATATTAGATGTTAAAACCGTTGCTGCTGCATCTCCAAATTCTACTTGATAAGACACTGCAAAATCCGCTGTAGCAGTTACATTTACTTGTCTAGACACTGTTGGGTCATTCTCTATTATAACTACTAAGTTTTCTGGAGCTTGAAATGACACTACGATAGTTTGTGCAACAGTAGTTGTTTTACCATTTATACCTGAAGCAGCAATTACGATGTCGTAAGTTCCTTCTAGATACGTGTTTTGAGTACTTTGTCCAGGATTTAAAAGTCCTGAATCTGCACCTGAGTCATCACCATAATTAACTCTAAAATTAGCTACATTTTCTCCTGTTGGAGTAATGGTAACTAAACCAGAATTATCTTGAGCAATACTAATTACTGCTGCAACATTAGTTGGTGCTGGTAATGCACTAACATCTGGTAAATCATCATCTTGAGAGCAACCAATTACTGAAGCTACTACTATGAATAAACTAAGGATGTACTTAAAATTTTTCATGCTATGTTGTGTTTTAATTTTCATATTTATTTTTTTAATAACCAGAATTTTGTGTCCAACGATTACCTGTTAACTCTATTTCTATTTGTGGTATAGGAAAAACCTCATGTTTGCCTGTCGTAAAACCATCAATTTCTGAAGCTGCACGACCTGTTCTAACTAAATCGAAAAAACGATGTCCTTCACCTACTAATTCCACACGACGTTCTTGATAAATAGCATCTGTTAAGGCACTACCTGTAGCTGTAATGTTGTGATCCATATCTCCAAATGCGCGTTGTCTAACTTGATTTAAATAATTTTGAGCTCTGTCATCTGCTATAGATCCTCTATTTAAAGCTTCTGCAGCCATTAATAAGACGTCTGCATACCTAATAGCTCTGTAATTATTAGGGTTGGTCAAGTTTTGATCACCAATATTAGAATCGCCTTGACGCGCTATATATTTTCTGTTATAATACCCTGTGTGCTCATTACCTGTTCCAAAAGTTGCACCTGTTGCTGTAGCCCAAGCATTAATATCTAAGATTGCAGTATCTATTCTTGGATCATCACTCTCAAAAGCATCCACAGCTTCTTGAGTTGGTACATTAAAACTAAAACCGGAATCAAACAATGGTCCATTATAATTACGGATTCCGTTAAAACCAACAGCCACGTTACCTTCACTACACTGTAGACAACCAAACCCTGCACCTTCTAAATCTGCATATTGCACTTCAAACACAGACTCGATACTATTCTCATTATCGTTTTCAAAAATGGTTGTGTAATCTGCTACTAAATCATGAGGTCCAAAATTTATTAAGTCTTCTAAAACAAGAGCAGCAGCTCCAAATTTATTTTGATACAAGTAGACTTTACCTAACAATGCTTCAGCAGCTCCTTTAGTTACGCGTCCTAATTGTGTTTGCGTATATGGTAAATTATCTGCTGCATACATTAAATCTAATTCAATTTGCGCGTAAACTAATGCTTTAGGTGTACGGTCCACTTCAAATTGATCTCCAAATAAGAAACGTTGATCAACTACTAAAGGCACATCTCCAAACCATTTTACTAATTCAAAATAGTAATAGGCTCTTAAAAATCTAGCTTGTGCTAAAACATTTTCTTTTCCGCTAAAGTCTATTTTGTCCTGAAATTCTAAGATGTAATTCGCACGATTAACACCTGCAAACATCCAGCCCCAAATTGAGCGTAACTGTTCGTTATTAGCAGTATGAATCATATCATCAATTTGCTGTATTCCTGGCACATCTGTAGCACTTTCACCTCCAGCTAAAGTATTATCTGAAGCGATTTCGCCTAACATAACATTTAAATAGGTTGATTGTAATAAATCGTATGCACCAATTAAAGCATCTTGGTAATCTTGCTCTGAATTAAAGTAGTTTTCTGAACTTTCATTTTGAGAAGCGACATCCACAAAATCATCACTACACGATATTACTGTAAAAGTCGAAACTAAAAAGACGATTATATATTTTATTTTTTTCATTGTTTAAAATTTTACGTTTGTTCCGATTAAAAATGTTCTTGGGTTTGGATAAAAACCACTATCAATTCCGTCTCCTATTGGAGCTCCATTTGATGTCGTTGGGTCAAAACCTCTGTATTTTGTTAATGTAAAAGCATTACTTACAGACGCATAAACCCTGATATTATCTAAACCTATATTTTGTAATTTATCTTGATTAAATGTATAACCTAATTGTACATTTTGAGCTCTGATGAATGAACCGTCTTCAACAAAATAATCTGAAAATACACTATTAGAAGTTGCGCTATTTGTTACTCTTGGATCTGTGTTTGATGTTCCTGGACCAGTCCACCTATCTAAAACATAACTTGTAAGATTAGTTTTGGTACTGTTTCTATCATAGTTTCTAACAATATCATTACCTACTGACGCAAAGAAATAGGTTTGAAAATCGAAATTTTTATAATCAAATGATAAATTTAAACCCATTGTAACATCCGGAATTGGGTTACCTATAAATGTTCTGTCATCTGCATCAATAACTCCATCTTGGTTAACATCCACAAATCTTATATCTCCAGGTTGTGCGTTAGCACCTAAGTCTAATTGTGATGGATGCGCATCAACTTCGGCTTGGTTTTGAAAAATTCCATTAGTTTGCATTCCATAAAACACACCTATTGGTTGTCCTACTTGCATTCTAGAAGGTGGATTTGCTTGACCAATACCAAAGCTTCCTCCAACTTCATAACCTATGCTATTGTTAACTTCAACTACATTATTATTTAAAGTTGAAATATTATAGCTTACATTAAACTTGAAATTATCAGATAATTGATCTTTATAAGATACCGCAAACTCTAACCCACTATTTTCTACCGTTCCAGCGTTTACAATAGGATTTCCTGATCCTGGAGCAGCACCTCCTAATATTAACGAACTTTCAACAGGAAGTAATAAATTTTCTGTGGTACGTTTAAAATAATCTGCTGTAATATCTACTTTGTTGTTAAATAATCTTGTTTCAAACCCTATATCAAATGCTTTTTGCTCTTCCCATTTAATTTCTGGATTAGATATCGCACCAACTGCTGTACCAAGTGCTAATGCATCATCTAAAACGTAAACACCTTCACCATCTAATAATGATTCAAATCTAAAACCAGGAATTCTATCATTACCTAAAACTCCATAAGAGCTTCTAAGTTTTAAGAAATCTATGGTATTACTACTTGATAAAAAGTCTTCATCAGAGACAACCCAACCAATTGAACCTGAAGGGAAAATTCCGAATTTATTTTCTGGACCAAAAGCTGTCGAACCATCACGTCTAACTACTGCAGAGAATAGGTATTTTCCTTTATAGTTATATTGCAATCTTCCAAAATAAGATAATAATCTAGAATCGAAAAAACGATTACTTATTTGAGCATAAGGATCTGTAATGGTAGTAGCATCATTAATATCTGCATCACTGAACATTGTATTTTCAGGCATACCGTCTCCAACAGATAAGTAATAATCTCCTGTTGATTTAAAAACTGACGTCCCTAAAGTTGCTTTAATATTATGAGTATCATCATTTAAAGATGTTTCATAATTAACAAAAGCATCAAACGTATAATCTCTAAAAAAGTTTATACCTTCTGTGAATTGTAAATTTTCGGTATTATCAAATACAGAACCATTTCCATATTCTACTATAGGGTTAAGACCTCTTGTTCTAACTTCTGAGTAATTCCATTGGTAGTTAGCTTCTGCACTAAAGCCTTTTAAAAACTTATAGTTTAACCCAAAAACACCACTTAGTTTATCAACTTTTGTTCTATTAAATGTATTTTCGATTTGCTTTAATGGGTTTACAACCTCTATTGGATAATTAGCAGAAGAAGTATACTCTCCATTTTCGTCTCTTGGCGCATCTGTTGGTGCAAAGTTAACTGCATTAAATAAAACAGATCCTAAGCCACCTTCTGGTAACGCTTTTCTTAATGTCCCAGTATATATAAGATTAGCCTTTAAGTTTAAACCTTTAATAATCTCTAATCCATAATTAGCACGTGTTGTGTAACGCGTAAAATTAGCTTTACTACCTCCTATAATACCATCTTGAGTTAATAAAGACGCTCCAAAAGAGTAGGTAGATTTTTCAGTACCACCACTTGCAGTAATAGCATTATTAAATATTGGTGCAGTTTCAAACACCTCGTCTTGCCAATCTGTTCCTTTATTTAATCCAAATGTATCAGGAAAAGGTAAAGTACTTCCGCTAGCTGCAGCAGCTTCGTTTTTAATTAAAGCATACTCTGTAGCATTTAGTAATGGTATTTTTCTAGTAGTTTGTTGAAAACCAACATACGAATCATACTGAAATGTCATTGGTTTATTTTTGCGACCAGTTTTAGTCGTAATTAAAATAACTCCGTTGGCAGCTCTTACACCATAGATACCTGCTGTGGCATCCTTAAGTACTGTATAACTTTCTATATCACCTGGATTTACAACACTTAAATCTTCAATAACATTACCATCTACTAAGATAAGTGGTCTATTGTCACCATTAGTGGATACACCTCTAATTCTAATATTAGATGCACTACCTGGAGCACCAGATTGTGATGTAATATTAACTCCAGCTACTTGACCTTGTAAGGCTTGTTCTATACGTGTAGGTTTAAGCGCTTCAATAGTTTCACTAGAAACCGTTGATACTGCTCCTGTTACTTCTTTACGTTTTTGAGAACCATAACCTATAATTACCACTTCCTCTAGTGCCTCAACATCTTCAGTTAGTTGCACATTAACTGGATTACCATTAGTTACTACTACCTCTTTTGTTTTATAACCTATATAGGAAAAAACTAAAGTTGAATTTTTAGATACGTTATTAATAGTATAATTACCATCAAAATCTGTGGTTACACCATTAGATGTATTTTTAACTAGTATATTAACCATAGGAATAGGTAATCCATCCTGTTGACTAGTTACATTTCCTGTTATTATATACTCCTGAGCAAAAGCAGAGAAAGTCATTAAGAATAACAAAAAGGAGAAAAAAGTTTTTTTCATGTTTAAAAGTTTTTGTGCTTTTATCAAATTTAAGCAGATATAATGCTGATTTGATAATTTTAACCGCAACAAAAAACATACATCACAAAAAAAAGTTGGTTTAATTATCTAAATCTCATTGAAAACAAGCATTAACCTTATTTTAACATTTATATAAAGAAAGCCCATTATTACTAGTGAAATTAGATTTGTTGTGGTAATGTATAGGTATTTTAACCAATTGTAGTGTTATTATATACTTAAGATGTAGTCTGTTAAATTAACATCATGCTCTAATTCCATCTTTTTACGCAAACGATATCGTTTGACCTCTACACTTCTTGGAGATATATTAAGTAAAGGAGCAATCTCTTTTGAAGATAAATTTAGTCTTAAATAAGCACACAATCTTAAATCGTTAGATGTCAAGGCTGGATGTTTGGTTTTTACCTTTTTCAGAAAGTCTTTATCTGCATTATTAAATGCTTCTTCAAACAAATTCCAGTCATCTTTATTATTAATATTTTTATCAATAATCCTAATTACGGATTTTAGATTAGTACTTTCTACCTTTTCATTTAGCTCGCTTTTAATGGTATTTAAAAATTCATTCTTTTTAATCAAGCTCATGGTAGAAATTGCTAATTCTCGGTTTTTATTGTCAATTTCTTGTCTTAATTTATCATTATTTAAAGCCATTAATTGTTGTTTAGTTTCTAAATCTTTAAGCTCTAACTCACGTTTTGATTTTAGGACTAGTTTTTCTTTTTGCTTTCTATAATACAGTTTATAAAAATAATTTATTAAAAGAATAATAATGAAACCCATCACACAATAGACCATTATCATTATGTTGGATAAAAACCAAGGCTTGTCTATTGTAAATGTAAAACTGTCTTGATTAGTCACCTCTACACCTCCTACTCTAGCCTTAACAATAAAGGTATATTCACCATAGGGTAAGTTTTTATACAATACTTCTGCATTTGTACTCCATGTACTCCAATCCTCATACAAACCTTCTAGTTTATGCGAATATTCTGCTTCTAAATATTTATCATACTCTGCAACACTGTATTTAATTTCGATGTTATTCTCATTATTTTTAAAAGCATTTTCATCTTTTAAGCTAATTAACCGTTTCGACTTTTGAAGCGGTGTTTTATTTATTGTATTAATTTCAACTTGATACGTTTTAGGTTTTATCTTAGAAAGATTTAAAGTTATATAACCTTTAGACGTCCCAAATAGATATAAATTAGGTTTTAGGTTAAAGATACTTTCGTAACCTGATAAACCTTCCCTAAGCGAACTTGGCAACGCTATGAAGGAAATATCTGGCGTTGTGCTTAATTTACCTGGACTTACGTAATTAATCCCTTTTTTAGTAATTAACCATAGTGCATTATTTGCCTGATCTGTAATAATTTTACCTGAAGAATAGCCTTGCGTTTTATAAATATTACTTAAAACAGTGTCTTTAACAAATGTATTATCCTCTAAGTGCTTTTTAAAAACACCTTTATCTGTTGCATAATACAACGTGTTATTATTAGTTGTTAATGAAGAAAACAAGCCTTTTTCTAAAGTTTCAATTTTAGAAATTTGTGTTGTAGTTGTGTAATCCGAATCTATTTTAATTTTAAAAACACCTTTATACTCATGATTTACTAATATTTCATCCTTTTTAGAAAACACAAAAAATCTAGACGAATTATTAAATCCTTCAATCTTGTTTCTAAATTGCCAAAGACCTGCTTTTTTTTCTAAAATATTAAGACCATTATAGTTACCCTGTATCAATAAGTTTGGATTATCACTAATTGTTTTAATATCCCAAGTACCTTCTACTGATGCAATACGATTTGCTACATTGTTATTAATTATAAATGTACCTGAATTATGACCGCAAAACAATTGGTTATCAATAATTTTAAGACTCCATACTTGACCGTTAGTATTGACTACAGGTTTAAACGCTGTTTGACCTGTTTTTTTATAAAACAATCCTTGATTAGTCCCTAAGTACAACGTGTTGTCATAAATTAAAGAGGTGTAAACAGTACCCAAAACGCCATGATCATCGTTAAATATTCTGAAAGGAGAGTTAATATTTACACAGTTTATACCATTGTCTAAAGCTAGCCAAATATTACTTTCTATATCCTGAAATATTGACAACACAGTATTGTTGCCTAATCCATTGGCTTGGCTAATTTTTTGAAAAATATTACCATTTACATCAATTTGTATAATTCCGTTAGAGATAGTCCCTAGAATTAAGCTATCGTCATTTAATTGCAGGCTACTATATATGCGATACTCTTTTAATTGCGAGTTTAAATTAGCATTCCAGTCTTGTACTGCATTATTATTTATTGTTACAATCCCATGATTTTGAGTAACAACAAGCAAGTTGTTTTTTAATGTATAAACACCAGCTATTATCTTATTTTTAAAATAATTAGATTGTAATATAGCTTTAGGTTGTCCATTTTCTAATTTTAATAATCCTTCTATTCTATCCTGATAATAAATGCTATTATCAACCTTAAACATCTTGATTATACCAGCTTTAGATTCTGTAATTTTAAATTGATCGGTTTTAGTGTTATAAATATAAATGCGACTAAGCGATTGAAATAGTATCCAATCATCTAAATGAGTTATTTTCCAAAATTGCTCGTCCTCCAATAAAGTGCTACTAATTTTTTTAGAAAGTGAGGTGTATTTTAAATCGCCAACATCTGTTCTGGTCCAATAACCAAACTCCATATAACTACCTGTATAAACCCTATCACTAACAACATTAACAGATCTTATAATGGTTTGATTTGGTGATGGATATAAAATCCATTCTGAACCATTAAACTCTAATAATCCTTTAGAATTTGCGACATAAATATGTTTGCTCTTACATTGGGAAATTTCCCAATTTTGATTTTCGGCATTGTATTGTTTGGGAGAAAAATATTGTATAGGAGGTAAATCTTGTGCTACAGATTTTGTAAACAACATTAACAAACTTAGTAAAACTAGGGGTTTACTAAAGTCACACCAATTATTAGGATTAAATTTAAGCATTAAGCAATATACAACTTTGTATGGTTAAATTATACAACGTAATTAAACTATACTATTGCTTATTTGCTATTAAAATTACTTTTACATAATTGGTGGTGGTACCATTAAAGATAATATCGTAATAATTATGATTGTAATTACAATGATAAGACTATTAAATTTTCGGTTACTCATAACAAAATTTTTATTGGTGAACAGTTAACACTGTGTTAGTATGTAGTTGTTTTAAAGTTGAAAAAATGTCTGATTTAAACACTCCCATTTTTCTTAATAAATGCGGTTTTTTATCAATTACACACATAATACCATCTAAATGCGATTGCGCATAAGCCTTTAAATTATAAGAAGACGCTGTGTAGTGTAATGTTGCTGTATGTCCTGAAATTTCTTTTAGATATCCTAGCATAGTCTCTAAATTGTTAGATGCGCAATCGCTTATAGCATTTTGTTTTGCTAAGATTAAAACTGTAATTTCTAAATTGGTGTTTTCCAAAATATTTAAAAACTTGTCTATTTGACGCGTATTTATTTGCTGTTTAAAATCTGAGGCAATAGTTATATTAATCTTATTGCTTGCTGAAGCATGTGGAGGCACTATTAATACTGGACAACATCTAATTTTTTCGACTATATTTTGTGTTATTTTTCCTAAATTTTGTTCCTTTTTACTTGTCAAAATAACCAGATCTATGCTTAACTGTTTAATGTTTTTTTGAATGCTTAATACTAAATCAGAACAGTCAGATATTGCAAAAAACTGATGATTTAATGCTGGACAATTTAAAGTGTAGCGCTCAACTAGTTTTCCTAATTGCTTTAATACATTCTGTTTAGGCTTATCAAACCAATCGTCGTCTGCTTGAAGCATTTGTATAGCATCTAAACCATTAACATTGTATGAATAAGTATTTAAAAAATAAAAGTCGCAGGTTTCGTTTTTAAATAGTTTTATCACATAATCTATAGTTTGAAAACTATTTAAAGTAAAATCTGTTGGAATCAATATTTTTTTCATCTTATTACTTTTTAAATTAATATTTAGCCTATACTTTTAACTGAGTTATCGTTTAAACAACTACGGTTACTTTAGCTACCTTTTATACCTTGCTAGCATAGTATAAAACCTAATTCTAAAGTCATGAAGCTCGTTTAAAATTTGGATATACTGCTGCCTTTTTAATTCGTGCACCTTGGCACGACTATCATTATATTCTGTCTTTCCGTATTCTATTTCATTTATAATCTCTTGTTCATATTTGCAAAAATCAGCCATGCTTAAGGTGAATTTTCTGCGTAAAGCCAACATATTATTGGATGTCTCTATATTTTTTATTAGTTGTTTTTCTATAACATAAAAATGTTCAAACTCTTTAACCGCTAATTCTAGTACAGAAATCCAATGATTGGCCTCCTTACAATCTTTAACTAAGCACACGCGTCTGTGTGTCTCTATTTTATAGGCTGAAGCTGTATTCAATTATTAATTAACTTTTAAAAGCGTGAATTTACCTTGTACTTTATTAAAAAACTCGTCCTTAAGTCTTCTGTATTTATCTAAATGATACAGGTAGCTACGTCTATAACTTTCATGCTCTGTGATGTATATCATATCACATTGCGTGTCTTCACACTCGATGATATTTAGTCTTGATTTAGAATAAGTGTTTAATGCGTTTAAAAGCGTTTCGTTTTCTATCTCTTTTTTCTCAAATTTATTTGCTACACTTTTGTCATCTAACTTATCTTTTAATTCGTTTTTACAAATATTGATAAGGTTAGACAGTTCTTTTTTTATGTACTTTAAATGATTAATCCAATTGTCTAACTCCATTGTATTAATTTTATGTGTCACATCTACATTAGTATCATGATCAAAAATTTGTATGTTTTCTGTTTTCATAATAATCTATTTTAAATATTTATATCAACACCTTTTAAATTCTCCTGCTTTTGGACATCAATAATTTTAATTTTTTGTGCTCCACCAGGAAAATCCCAATCAATTGTATCATTTTTAGAATAACCTAAAAGCGCTGCTCCCATTGGAGCTAAAACGGACACTTTGTTAAGTGCCACGTTTTTGTCCATAGGTATAACCACTTGTAATTCTTTTTCCCAACCATTATCCGACGCTATAGTCACTATACTATTAAAACGTACTATATCCTCTGGTACTTGGTCGTCATTTACAATTTGTGCAGTCTTTAACTCTTCTGATAACTTTACTAAAGATTTAGTGACGCTTGTATCATCTCCATAACCCGAAATATTGAGTATGCGTTTTAGGTACACATACTCTTTTTTTTCTAATATTAAACTTCCGTACTTCATCTTCTTTGTTTTAAAATCAAGGAAAAATCCCTCTTTGTATGTATGCTTTTTCTATGCGTTGTATGGCTATACAAAATGCAGCTGTACGTAAATCCACAGTTTCATTTATAGCATAATCAAACACTTTATTAAAAGATTCATTCATTTTTTTATCCAATTTGGCCATCACCTCGTCCAATTGCCAGATCTCTCCATTTCGGTTTTGTAACCACTCAAAATAACTACCTACAACACCACCAGAATTACATAAAATATCAGGTATAATTGTAACACCTCTTTCTAATAAAATCTTTTCGCCTTCAACATTTGTTGGTCCATTAGCACCTTCTGCAATTAATTTTGCTTTAATTTTTGGTGCATTTTCTTTAGTAATTTGGTTTCCTAAGGCAGCAGGAATACAGATATCACAATCCAAAGCAAAAAACGTATTGCTATCTACTGTTTTAGAATCGGGAAAGTTTACAATACTACCATCGTTAATTTGACTGTATTTAAATAAGTCTTCAACCTTGATACCATTTTGATTTTGAATACTTCCAGAAGCATCTTGTACTGCTACTAATTTTGCACCATCTTTTTCTAAAAAATGAGCTGCCCAATAGCCAACATTACCAAATCCCTGAACAATAAACTTTTTACCAACTAAACTAGTATTGCTTTTTTCTGCCCAAAATTTAATGGACAAATACACACCATAACCTGTTGCTCTGTCACGTCCTTCTAATCCGCCACTTGCATCAGGCTTACCTGTTACTACATGTTGATTTGCAGTACGTTCTGCTGGTGGACGCGTACTCATGTAAGTATCTGCAATCCATGCCATAGTTTGACTACTAGTGTTAACATCTGGAGCAGGAATATCGTGCTCTGGTCCAATATTATCCGCCAACGCAAACGTAAAACGTCTTGTAATACGCTCTAACTCTGATTGCGAATATTTTGAAGGATCTATTTTAATACCTCCTTTACCTCCACCATATGGCAAACCTGCTAATGATGTTTTCCAGGTCATCCACATCGCTAATGCTCTAGCAGCATCAATATCCACAGTTGGATGATAACGTAAACCTCCTTTATATGGTCCTAACGCATTATTATGTTGCACTCTGTAACCTGTAAAAATCTCGACGTCTCCATTATCCATTTTTACCGGAAAGTTGACTAAAATCTCGTTGTTAGTAATGCTTAATATTTTTCTAATATTTGGATGTAATTTGATATGGTCGGCAGCACTATTAAACTGCTCCATAACATTATCCATCATACCTCTTACAGGTACTTTTTTTGTTACTTTTTTCAAATCTGCTGTTACTGTTGTCATTGTAAAGTGTTTATTATTTTATTTGAAATAGCGATTGATTATTGATCTTTCGTGATATTTTTGTGAGATATACTTATCTCTAGCTTGGCTTTTATTAGATTTTTTTTCTAAAGAATTTTTACTGCCAAATACTGAAACTATTGTGTTAAAAAACATAGCTTTTATTATTAAATGATTAAACTAAAACTAACTCTTGATCTGGTTGTTTTACTTGTTGTAAAGTTGGTTGGTTTGGTTTAAAGGCATCAAACTCGCTACAAGACCAAACGGTATCTTTTTGGGTTGTCAATACGCAAGAATTGCGATGGATACAATCTGGGCAAATATTAAAATGACTCATAGGTGTAAAATTTATAATCGATTATACACCAATTTGCAATGCTTGTGCCAAAGGAAATTCACACACTGCTACAAATGCAAAAAACCCTTTAAAATAAAGGGTTTATAGAATAATATAGTATAAAATACAAAATAACGAGTGGTACATAATTACCCAACTGGGTAAAAACGCACCAGTTTTAAATAGCTTATTCAGATAATTTTTGACGAATTGTTTTTCTGTCTATTTGAAGAATTTTGGCCGCTTTGGTTTTATTGTTTCCAGTAGCTTTTAATACTTTTTCTATGTATTGCTTTTCAATAACTTTTAAAGGTTGCAATGTGTCCGAAGTGTGTTGTATTGTATACTTTAAATGCTCTGGCAAATGACTAACGTCAACGGTTTTATCACTTAATATCACTGCACGTTGTATGATGTTTTCAAGTTCTCTAATATTTCCTGGCCAATCGTAACGCTCTAATATTTTTAAAGCATCTGAAGTTATTTTTACATAGCCATCTTTATACTCGACGCCATATTTAAATAAAAACTTATCAACCAATAATTTAATATCGTCTTTGCGCTGTCTTAAAGGAGCCACATCTATCTCTACCACTGTTAATCTATAATACAAATCTTCCCTAAAAGTTTGTTTTTGAATCATGTCGCGTAAATCACTATTGGTTGCCGCAATTATTCGTAAATCTACTTTTTCAGCTTTTGTAGATCCTACTTTTACCACTTCTTTTTCTTGTAAAACACGTAGTAATCTAGATTGCACAGTTAGTGATGCGTTACCAATTTCGTCTAGAAAAATAGTACCACCATTTGCAGCTTGAAAAAAACCTTCGCGATTAGTTTCTGCTCCTGTAAACGCACCTTTTAAATATCCAAATAGCTCTGCCTCAAGTAAGTTTTCTGGTATTCCACCACAATTTACTGCAACAAAAGGCGCTTTAGAAAACTTACCTTGGTAATGGATGGCACGTGCGACAAGCTCCTTACCTGTACCGCTTTCACCTTTAATAAAAACTGTTGCTTTGTTATTTTTAACACGTTCAATAACTTGAATTACAGTATTAATTTTGTCGGAATGACCTATAATTTCGCCGTAAGGCTTATTATTAATTACTGAATTTTTAGATGATTGCGCTAGATTATCTGCATTTACCAAATATTTGTCCAACGCCATTTTAAGCTCGTCTTTAGTAAATGGTTTGGTTAAATAATCTACTACACCTGATTTTATGGCAGCCAACGAATCTTGAACCGATGGATAACCTGTAACCACTAATTTAGGCAATTTAGGATAATGCTCTGACACAAATTTAATAAGCTCTGAGCCATCCAATTCCGGCATTTTTAAATCGGTTATTAATAAGTCTATAGTCGAATCCCTTAAAATACTAACCGCTTCTTTAACAGAAAGCGCTTTAAACACATGATAATTCCAAGATTGTAAATGACGCTGTAATAACTCAAGGATATTAATATCGTCGTCAACTATAAGTATGTTTTCTTTACGTAATTGCATTAGAAAATATTATTTTGGGAGTGTTATGGTAAAGGTAACGCCTTTATTTTTATTATTTTTTGCAGTAATAGTTCCTTTATGCGATGCCACAATACCATGGACTACACTTAATCCTAATCCAGAACCGTCACCTATAGGTTTGGTAGTAAAAAAGGGTTGAAAAATTTTATCTAAATCTGCTTGATTAACACCTTTACCTTCATCTTTAATTTTTAAAACAATTGCTTTTTTACTGGTTTTAGCCTCAATAGTGACCAACCCTTGTTTTGGTGAAAAATAAATAGCATTAATTAGAAGATTAAAAATAATTTGGGTTAATTGTATTGGATCTGCACGGAGTAACAAGTTTTCTTCTTCTATTTTAACAATGTATTTGACTTCTTCTTTTCTAAAAGTGGCATCTAATAAATTTATGGCACTTTTAATATTAGGCACCAAATTTACTTCTTTCATTTCCTGAGGCATTTCGCAAGCAAAAAACATTAATTTTTTAACTACTTCTCTAGAAAATATGGCGTTTTTAATAATCTTATCTAAATCCAAAGAGGCATTTTTATCTGTTTTAAAATCCTCTTTTAGCAGCTCTGCAAAGCCTAAAATATTAGCCAAAGGGGTATTTAACTCGTGCGCTATTCCAGCTGTTATTTCGCCTAAAATACTTAAACGGTCGGCATGTTCCATCTGACGTTTCAAAGATGTTTCGTTTTTCTGAATTTCGATACGTTCTAGAAAACTTCCTATTTTTAAAGCTATATTATCTAACAGTAATTGCTCTTCGTTTAAGAAATCCTTTTGAGAATACTGTTCTTGATTTAAATAGGCTATTAACTGCCCTTTTTCTTCATTAAATAATTTTATTTTAGATTGAATACTAATGGTACTTTTTATAGCATTAGCGGTTGAAATGCTATTATTTTCAGTGTGAATCTGAATATTTGTTTTTTTAGGATACTGAAATCCTTTTTTGATGCTAAACACTATGGCTTGCAAAGTATCCTCGATTAGCTCTTCGTTTGCGTTTCCTATTATTGAAGATACCTCATAAAGACAAGTTAACTCCTTAATACGTTCTTTTAATGCTTTTTCAGTGGTATTCATTGACATTAATTTTAAAGCAATTATTTAATTTACGTTTTGAGTATCAACTTATATTTTTTTTAAATATAGATATTCTGACGTTTTAAAAATCACGTAATAAAAAGCAAACAATAATTTAAAGCCAGTTAGATTTGAGCCTAATTCTAGTTTTGATATAGCGTTTTCTTTTGTGTTAATTTTAAGTGGTTTTGTTTTGCACCAATCAATTTTTGCATACACTTCGTTTTGAATAGGATCCACTTGAAAAGATTTGGTTTCTCCATCTCTAATAGTATCTGTTTTTTTGTTATTTATATAAATTTCGATTGCTCTAGCTTTATTAGCATATTGCTTTATTCGTTTAATCTCAATTATACTATTTGACATTTTGTAGTGAATTTTGATTTATTACAACAACCATCTAAAAATATAATAAACTGTTTATTTAACATACTACTTTAACTTTTAAACTTGATTTGAATTAAAACTATTAATAACAGAAAACAAAAAAGGTCTAACCTATAAGTATTAGATTAGACCTTTTTAAATGTATTATTTAAAACCGCTTTTACTGAATATAATTTTTCAGGATTTTTTTAAGTAATGCGACATCCTCTGTAGTATTGCGTTTTAATTTTCCTTTGTTATCCGTTTCAAATAAAGTGTAGTCAATGGTCACTAAATTGATATCCTTTTTAGAAATCATTTCTTTTCTTCTGTGATTGTACTTTTCTATTTGTTGACCTCTAGTGATACCACTTGTGGTTAACGCTTCTAATTTTTCTAATTGCGCTTCGGTTTTATTTTTCTTTTCAGCGAATTCAATTACTAAATTAGCGTCTTTATAAAAAGCAGCTACAGGTAACAATGTTCTTGTTTTACCTTTTTTATGCATATCTCCAAACAACCAAGCAAACGTATGCTTGCGTGAAGCTTCTTCCTTTAAAACCTCATCGCATAAATTAATGATGTAAAACTCGTCTGTACTTTCGCGTTTAGCTTTAGCAATATCTTTTTTTGAAACTGTACTAATATTTTCGTTTTCAGGAAATGTAGCACCTTCTCTTAAAAAGTACCAATAGGTAGCTGCTTCGGCACGTTCTGGATGTACCCTTGGTATTGCTTTTAGGTTGTCCTCTTTATCTAATACTCTCAGGATTTTTCTAAGTGGTAATCCCTTTTTTTGATCTTTTACAAAAACACCTGCATTAATTAAATCAGACATGATATCTTTTGCAGGTATCCAATCTTTATCTGTATTAGTCGCAAAGTAATGATCTATTACTTTATTAATTTGAGCGACTTTATCCTCGTTATTACGATTATTATTCATTTTTATAACTTTTTATATTACTTGTATTAACTACAAATAAAACGCTGCAAGATAAGCCAATATTTTTTTGGATTAATTATCCTGATTATTTAATTAAAAAATAATTTTTAAACCAACTACTTAAGTGATATTAGACTTAAAATTACTGGTTATTATATTTACAAATAACATAAAACCTTCTGTTAAAACTAACAGAAGGCCTTACTAACTTAACTAAAAAACTACTATTAATAAATTACTTGATATTAAGGTTTAAAGAAAATACTGTTATCGAGGTTGTACCAGAACTTGTAAGTCGTTGTCCCCAAATCTCAATATAATCGTTTGGAGCCAGCTCTACTGTTCCAGAAATAGACAAACTGTTAATGTCTGAAGTATTATTTACACGCATTAAAGAGTTAGTTTCTACTAAGGTAGTTCCAGTTACCGTTACCCCATTTTTTCTAATAAAAAAACCATAAAAATTCCCGGTAGTTGTATTACCTCTAACAGACAACGAGGCACTAATCTGAAAAGTTCTAGTCTTTTTCCCTAAGTACGTTAGCCTGTTATCCGTACTAGAACTCATCCTTAATAAATTTACTGCTGTTGTCGAATTTGATCCTGAATTACCTGTCAAATTTAAGGGATTATTATCTGTAATATTTTGTACAAATCCTGTTGTTATTGTACCATCATAATAAATGTTACCTGTTGCTACTTGATCTGACTCCACTGGTATACCAGGACAATCAACTGTCCATGCATTATTAAAATTAAATCCTGCATACGATCCAGTACCATAACGCTTAATATATTGAGTACTTGTACCACTAAAACTAACTCCTGTTAAAACACCATTACTTACCGCAGGATTGCTAGAAACATCAATCCCTATAGCAGAGCCATTAACCTCTGAAAAACCACCTTGTTTTTGAATAATATTAAAGGTCCCTGTAAATGTTTCATAAGTACCGGAATTTGAAGACAACCATCCCATATTACTTAATAATAAGTTGGTAATATTATTGTATATGATACCTGCTCCGTTTCCAACAAACTGAACAATACTTACAAACGCTAATCCAAAACCACTAACAGTACCAATAGATCCAGAACCATATACAACAGCATCCCTAAAAATTAAATTTTGTGTATTTGCTCCGGATAATGCAAAAATAGTACCACCTGGAGCTGTCAAAGAAATCCCTTTAATACTTCCTCCTGTAGATCCAACAAACATTGTTCCTCCAGCTTTAGATAATACATCTTCGTTTGTATCAAACCCAACGATATACGCGTTATTTAAATCAATTGGGTGCAATAATGCAATTGTACCATTAATTTCGTACAAAGTATCTGAAGATAAAAGATAAGTCGATCCTCCTCCTGCTACTAGCTCTGCTGCTAAATCTGCTTCAGATTGAATTAATTTATGCATGCTACGTTTTGCTGAATCTATTTTAGACCAAACGCTAGATTTGTAGAAATAAAAAGCATTTTCGGTTGTATCATACACTAGTAATCCATTAGCTGGACTAGAAATTGCTATACGTTGCACAGATGTCATTCTTGGTGCTAACATCCCTTTATCTGTGGATGATATATCTAACATTGAAGATACTTCTGGATTTACAGTACCAATACCAACTTGGGCAATAGCTACACTTGATACACCTGCAAATATTGCTAGTGTAAGTGTTATTAATTTTAGTTTTGAAATATCCATAATTTATAGTTTTTAAAATTTTATGAAATCGTTTTTATTATTGAATTTATAGCGCGATGAACTATTTAATTATTAAATTTAAAGAGACTAACAGTAGACTTCCTGCACCAGAATAACGTTCGGCCCAGACCTCTATATAATCGCCTTGATCTAACTTTACAGACCCAACAACAGATACAGCTCCTACATCGTTATTGCTACCTACTTGTCTGTATACTTTTGAATCGTTTTGAACAACTCCGTTTTTTGCTATGTAAAAAATATAGATGGAACTGTTATTATCACCTTGGAAGGAAATGCTACTAGAAATCTGAAAACTTCTAGTTTTTACTCCATCATAAACCAATCTATTGTTGATTGGTGCACTAAATCTAAATAAGTTATTAGAATAAGATAAGCCTTCTAATTTTGTTGGTACTCCAGATCCTATTGATGTAAAATCTGTTTGAAAACCACTACCAATAGGAGATTCTAAATGTATATCTCCAATTGAGGCATCATCCGTTTCTAACTGTAAACCTGTTGCGTCTACATCCCAATTGCTATTAAATTTGTAGCCTGCGTACGTGTTTTCTGTGTAGCCTTTTAACCTACTACCACCTCCTGTAAAACTTACTTGTGCAATAGATGCAGAAATATTAATAGTTGGGTTACTGCTTACATCTATTCCTGTTTCACCAGAATCTACAACTACGCGACCATTGGCTATCTGTAAGTTACTAAATATACCTGAAAACTTCAAAAATGTACCACTATTTCCGTCTGTCCAAAAGACTTTATCCATATAATAATTAGAAATATTTGAAGCTGATATACCGTCTCCAGTCCCTAATACTTGTAAAACTTCAAAATAAAAAGTATTTAAATTATTAAATGTTCCGACAGAAGAAGCACCTACTATTACTAAGCTATAGGCAATTAGATTTTCAGTTCCAGATCCTGAAATATTAAAGACTTGCTGGTTATTACCACGAATGACAATATCTTTAAAATGCCCTCCTTTTGAGCCACTAAAAAAAGTTGCTCCAGAATTATTTACTAAGGCATCTTCACCTGTATCACGACCGCTAACGTAAGCACCATTTAAATCGATTGGAAAATCAAAGTTGATATTTCCGTTTATTTCGTACAAGTAATTTTCGTTTAATACATATTTTGATCCTCCACCTGAGACTAATTCATCTGCTAAGTCTGAAATGTCTTTAACTAACTTATAGTTACTACGTTTGATTTCTGCTTTTAAAGCTGTCCAAACATTGCCATCATAAAAGTAAAACACATTAATATCTGTATCAAACACTAACAATCCTTCTGCTGGATTAGAAATTGCTATACGTTGCGCAGAGGTCATTCTTGGTGCTAACATCCCTTTTTCTGTTGAGTTTACCTCTAACATAGCAGATGTATCTGGAGATAATGTTCCTATCCCAACTTGAGCTACTGCCTGAAAATTTACACTAATAAAAACTACTATTAGCGCTATACTGATTTTTAGTTTTAATATACTCATAATTAGTAGTTTATTATTTTTTGAGTTAATTCACCTGTTGTTGTTACAACCTTTACAAAATATATTCCTTGGCTTTGATTAAAAGGAATTTGCACTCTGTTGGAAATATTTATATTATCATTTAACCTTAAAATTTCTTGCCCCAAAACATTGTATATCGTTATGTTTTTAAGTTGCATTCTATCCTTATTATTAACTACTACATTTTTGTTTCCATCATAAAACACCGTAAGATTAGACAACGTCTGATCCGTTGTTGATAATGAGTTTTGAGGCACAAATACTAAAGAGTATCTGTCTAAGTGATTACCAATAGGCAGGTTTACATTAAAATTAGCATCAGATAAATTATGTGTTGTATTTAGAATATTATCTTTTAAGTAAATCGTGTGTTGAAAATTTTCAACCTCATCAATCATTATTTGATGTAATCCTGTTTCTGATATTAATATGCCTAAAGGAAACTCCATAGTATCGTTAAATGCATCAACCCCTTGAATTGCATATTTTTTATCTAAATCTTGTTCAATTACAAAAAACATTTCATCATCTCTGCATATTTTAAGTAATGCATCATAACCTGGATTATAATTTACATCTGCAGTAGAATCTGGTAAAAAACCTAGAAGTAATTGCCTATGAAACCCTTCTGGATCTTCATAACCTAATCGTATAAATTGATCTTGATTTTCTGTTTGATCATTTTGATTTCTGTAAAAAATAGCCTCTCCTTCTGACTCTTTTTTAAAGTCCCTTTGAGAGTTATTAAACACTATAGATCCTGACGCATATGCTTTAATAAAAAAGCCTTGACCAATAGGCGCATATCTTTTTGGCACAGTAATACTGCCTGCAGAACCCAATCCTCCAATTAAAGTAGAAAACACTGAAGGTGGAGTTCCTCCTGTTAAATTTCTAATAGCATAACCACCTAAATAATTAGATAAGATATGTGATGTTGATCCACCATCTACCCAAAAATATAATGCATCAAATACCGTAGCGTTATCCAAAATAAACTTATTAGTATCCAAAGCAGATGGATATGGATTACCTACTAAAGATTCCTCTCCTGCATTAATAGAAAATGTATACTCTCCATTATTAGGCGCACCATAAAACACGTAATTTTGATCAGCTCCTGAAGCTCCAGAACCTTTCATGGAGAAACCCTCTCCTGGAATTAATGCACTGTTTTGATCTAACGCTACCCAGTCATAATAAGATCCAGACCCTTGTATGTACTTGTATAACCACATTGTACTTATGGATAATGGCGTTGTTACTTCTCCTGAAACATTAGTGATTGCAGGTAAACCGTTATAAGGAGAACCAGAAATAAATGCTATTTGTGAAGGTGCAAAAGGATTAATGTTAGCATCTGTACCATCATACATACCTGATAATAATGAAAACGTTCCGCCATTGTTAATAGGTGACGTCCAATAATTATATTTGTAAGCCGAAGCATACCCTTGTTGATCCACTAATATTTTTCCTGAGGAAACTGCATTTGCGTCTAATCCAACGTGGGATTGTATTAATTGAGACTCTCCATTTAGTCTTACATCTCCATTTACCAAATTTAATCCATTAGAAATGTTTAATAAAAATCCATCCGAAACAGACAATCCTTTAGTATTTGCAGCTGTAATATCTACTTCTAGATTATTAAAGTTGATTGTATTTGAAGATCCAGAAATACTTAATAATGGGTTTGTATTGCTTTTAAAATAGGTTGTCCCTGAAGTGGACGTTGTTACTCCATTATTTATAAAACTATTGTTTAGGTATAGGTTACCGTTAGTACTTAGCGTAGCACTAACTTTGTTTGTGTATTCATTTTCAAAATACACATCTGTTGCATTCGAAATTTGCAAAACACCCTCGTTTACAATTTGCGAATAAACACATAGTAGGTTAAAAATAATTAGACAATGAGATAGAACATATTTTTTTCTCATAGGTAGTAGGTTTGGGGATTATTAAGGGATTAGTAAAAAATAGTTAGTTATTATTAGTTTGTTTTACATCAGCTATCTTTATCGTATAATTCAATATTTTCAATAGAATATTGCTTTGCTGTCTCAATATCATTGCACGTTATATGTGGTGTTAAGGGATCGTATATTCTTTTATAAGACGCTATTAATAATTTGGTTCCTATTGAATTTAATATAAATGCTTCAGATATTCTTAATTTAATTAAGTCACTAGATTTAGCTATAAAGTTTGCAGCCTCTGTAGAGAATGTACCATGAAACCCTCTTAAGTCTATTATAAAAGACATTGGTCTACCGTTACACAAGTCCATTATTACGCTTACATATTTTTTTGCTGCAGTTAAATCAAAAATGTAATAGTCCTCAATACTATTAAATTTAAGATTTATAATATTATTATCATCTTTCCAAAATTTTGCATGCCCTACTGTTTGTATGTTTTTCATGTTTTTTTTAGTTTAATGAGTTATACGTTCGGTTATCCTCTATGCAATATTGTATTGCCGATTTATTACATTTAAAAATCACATCAGGAAGTGAAGGATTACAAATAAAACTTTGAATGTTTAATAGCATTTTTAGTTTATAGGAGTTAACTAAAAATGTTTTAGACAACACTAATGATTTAATTAATGTATTTTTAGATAAAAACGTAAATACCTTAATAGCGTTAGAAAAATTTAACTCTTTTAGGTCAATTAAAATTGGCATGTGCACATCTTTAGATAGCATAAATATTTTATTTAAAAAAATGTGCTCGATATCTTTTATTTTATTATCATCTAAATCAGTTAAATCACTCAAAATTTGGCAATAGATCACATCATGATCTACCCAAAACTTGAAATTTTCAATTAATTTATCGTCCTCCATAACTATTGATTTGTAAAGTTTAAACCAATACGGATGCCACAAATAATTTTTGAGCAAAAAAAAATTACAAAACATTGATTTACAGTGTTTTGTAATTTTTTAAGAATTTATTACTAATAAATAAAGTGTCGGTATTCCGTGTATTACTTTTGCATAAACAGACAACTCACGGAATACCGTTAGTTTTAATTAGGCTTAACTATCCCTAATTTGTTCATTTTATCGCGTAATGTGCTAGGTTTTAATCCTAATGCTTCAGAAGCACTGTTAGATCCACTAATTTTCCATTTACAATCTTCTAAGACTTGTAAGATATGATTGCGTAAAACTGTATCTAAATTTAGGTCTACACTGTTAATGCGTTGCTTAGATTTTTGATTAGTGGTTTCAAAACCAGGAATAATTAAAGTATCGCTATTAGATAGTATTAATGCGCGCTCAATTAAGTTTTCAAGCTCTCTAATATTTCCAGGCCAATTGTAAGCTTTAAGTTGGGACATCGCATCATCAGATATATATTTAATCTGTTTTTCATAAGTTTTACCAAATTTATCTACAAAATGCTCTACTAACAATGGAATATCATCCTTACGATCTCTTAAGGCTGGAACCGCAATTGGAAACACATTTAATCTAAAGTATAAATCTTCTCTAAATTGCTTTTTCTCTATCTCTGCCAATAAGTTTCTATTGGTTGCTGCAATAACGCGTACATCTAATTTTTTAGATCCTAATCCACCAACGACTTCAATTTCCCCTTCTTGTAAAAATCTAAGAATTTTAGGTTGCATGTCTAATGGTAGTTCTCCAATTTCATCTAAAAATAATGTACCACCATCCGCAAGTTCAAACTTACCAATTTTGTCACTAAAGGCTCCTGTAAACGATCCTTTTTTGTGACCAAATAATTCGCTTTCAATTAACTCTCGTGGTATTGCAGAACAATTAACTTTAATTAATGGCTTGCTGTTTCTGTTACTTATATTGTGTACAGCTCTAGCCAACAACTCTTTACCTGTACCAGATTCTCCTAATAATAATACTGTAGCATTAGTAGGCGCGACTTTTTCTATTTCGTTTAGTACACTACTAAATTCTACACTACCATAAACCATCTCTTCAAAGTTAAAAACCAGGTCAAGCTCGTTACGTAAATAGACGTTTTCTTGCTCTAATTGGTTTCTTAAAACGTTTAACTCTTTATTAACTTCTAATAGTTTTTCATTGGCTAGAGCTATTTTATTTTCTGCAATCTTACGTTCCGTACCTTCTACCATTAAAGAAATTATACTAGCAATGGACGTTACAAAACTCTCTTCGTCTGCATTAAAGGTTCTATTAGTGGCTTTAGTTTCAAAACTTAAAATACCGTAATGTTCATTTTGACCATAAATTACAACATCAATTCTTGAAGAAATATTAAGAGGCTCAAAAAATTGTTTAGCAAAAGCTTTTGTAATAGGATTAGCTCCTACATTGCTAATATTAATACTAGTTTTGTCTTCAAAAGCTTTAAAGTAATTGGGGAAACTTTCTTTTTTAATTAATAAACCTTCACTATCAAATATTTTATCTTCTGCATTGTAAAACAATTTACTGACTAACTCTGTTTTATCTGTTTTATACTTCCAAATGGTTACTAAATCTGCTTGCAAAGCTTCTGCAGATGTAATAGCAATCTTTTTTAAGGATGCCTCTAAATCTTCACCAATAAGACTTGCTAATTTTAATATAACATCTTTTTTCTGCGTGGATTTTAAAGCGATTTGTTTTAAAGTTTCTTTTATTTTTAGTTCTTCAGAGATGTCTTTTATAGTAGCAAATATTGCAATAACTTCATTTTGGTTATTATAAATAATACCTGCTAAAAACGACGCTATAAATCTGGCTCCATTTTTTCTAATAAATTCTAGTTGAAATGAAGGTGCTTCGCCTTTTGCTACTTTATCTTTAATCTCCATCATAAGCTCATAATCCTCTGACCTTGCGAAAGGGTAAGGTAAATCCATGCCAAGAAGTTCCGCTTCGGTATATCCTAATAAATCACATAATGACTCATTAACCTTCATGATAGTACCATTAAGATTAACCATTAGTAGACCTTCTTGCATTGACATTACAAGGCTTTCAGTAAAATCGTTTGCTATTTTTAAATCTATTTCTGCTTTTTTACGGTCGGTTATATCTTGGATTGTTCCAACAAAGCTTGATGGAATATCATCCACGTAAAAGACCTCTCCTAAACCATGAATCCACTTAACTTGTTTAGTTTTAGTACTAATAATTCTATATTCTAAATCAAACTTCTGATTTAGTTTTTCGCTTTTTATTACTGCATCTTTTATTATTGCTCTGTCATCAGGATGCACTATATTTTTCCAAAAATCAAATGATATTTTTTTATCCGTTTCATATTCAACTATTTCATTAAAAGTATCCGAAGTTTTAGCGATCAAGTTTATTAGGTCAAGGTTAAAACTTCCTATTTTAGCTATTTTTTGAGCGGTTGATAGTGATTGTTCACTTTCTTGAATTTTGATTTCGGCTGTTTTACGCTCTGTTATATCTTGGATGGTTCCAAAAAAGCTTTTTGCTTTACCGTTTTGATAAGATACTTCTCCTAAACCGTGTATCCATTTCAATTTATTATCGGTTTTAGAATAAATTCTATATTCCAAATCAAACTCTTGTCCTGTTCTTATACATCTTTCAATCTCAGCACTATTTATTTCGGCATCTTCTGGGTGTGTGATATCTTTCCATAATTTTCGAGAAATAGTATCTTTTTTCTCTAAACCAGCAATCTCTTTAAAGGTTACTGAGGCATGAGCTAAACTGGTTTCTAAATCTAGAAAGTAACTTCCTATTTTAGCTATTTTTTGAGCTTCTAGTAATGATTTTTCATTTTTCTGAAGTTTTAATTCTACTTTTTTTCGATTTGTAATATTTTGCATAGTCCCTATCATTTTGATAGGGTTAGAGTTGTCATCAAATAACAATTCACCTATACCATGTACCCAAATTTCTTTTTTAGAATTATATTGAATAACACGATACTCTTTATTAAATCGTGTATTGTTTTTTACACAGCTATCAAAATAATTTAAAACGTTTATTTTGTCTTCAGTATGAATAAGATCAACCCAACTATCTATTGTTCTAACGAAGGATTCATCTATTCCTAAAATTTGATATAACAACTCAGTACAATCCCAAGTCATTGTTGTTAGATCCACAGCATATGATCCTAGATTTGCAACTATTTGGGATTGTCTTAAATTATATTCGCTTTCTAATAATTTAGCTTCTGCTTTTTTACGTTCTGAAACATCACGCACTATAGCTAGAACTTTACCATCCTTTTGAAGTTTTGCCGAAACCTCAACGTCTATTATTGTTTGGTCTTTACACACTAGTTGTCTATCAAAGACAACAGCTTCACCTTTAAGTATAGCGTCACGGGTTACGTCATTTTGAATAACATCTCCAATTATAAAATCTTGAATTTTTAATTTTAAAAACTCCTTTTTTGTATATCCTAGTGTTGTGTAGGTTGCTTTATTAAAGTTATGAATGACTCCATCATAAGTGTAGGTCAGGATAGCATCTGTAGCTTGCTCTACTAAAGACTCATAAGACTCTTCTTTTTTCTTTACTTCTTCAGCCATATTAAACTTTACGATAGCCATTTTTGCTAAGCTTACTGCAGAGTTTAATTCTCTTATGTTTTCAAAAGTCGGCGTTTTTACACTGCTACTGTAAATTGCAAAGGTACCAAAAACCTCATTTTTTTCAGAAAGTATTGGAATTGACCAACACGATTTTAAATCGTGGTTAACTGCTAAATGTCTATAATTTTCCCAAAGCGGATCTGTACTTATATCAGATACGATGATTGGTTTTTTTAAATATGCAGACGTACCACAAGATCCACTATTCTCGCCAATTTTTAAATTTTTAATCGCAGCACAATAGTCTTTTGGCAAGTTTGGTGCAGAAATTAGCCTTAAATGCTCCTTATCGTCTTCAAGTAAACTAATGGATAAATAAAATTCTGGACGTAAGGATTGGTAGTTATGTATAATGTGATTAAACACCTTTTTAATTGAGGTGTTATTGGCTATTAAATCTAATATTGCGTTTTCATTAGTTAGTTTTAACTCTATTTTGCTACGCTCAGTTATTTCTTTTTCTAATTCTAAATTTTTTTGTTCTAATTTACTTATTAGTCGTTTGCTATATAGTTTTAAAACTTCTTCTTCTGTAAACTCGGTATTATTTTTTGCTTTATTTTTTGGGTTTGACGTATCCAAAAGTCTTTTTATTAAAGCTATTATGTGATCTGGATCTGTTGGTTTTCTTAAAAAGCGTGCTGCACCTAATTTTAATGCAAAGTCTTCATCTACCTTTTCAGTATAAGTAGAGGTATAAAATACAAACGGGATATCTTTTAATTTTTCATCTTTTTTGCAAGCTTGACAAAACATGTAACCATCCATTACTGGCATTAATATGTCCGAAATTATTAAGTCTACCCTATTTTCGGTTAATTTATCTAATGCTTCTTTGCCATCATTAGCTTCTACCACATTATATCCTGCTTGTATAAGAATTACCCTTAATAAATATAGATTTTCAAAAACATCATCTACTATCAAAATTGTTTTCATACCTATTTATTTCTGGTTTTTTGCAAGATACATTTCTTGCATTTGGTTTATAAATGTATCGGGATTTATGGGTTTTTCTATATAACCATCCGCTCCTACTTGCATCGCTTTTTCTTTATCACCTTCCATTGCATATGAGGTTACAGCTATGATTGTGGTGTTTTTTGGTAAATCACTATTTCTTAGCTGCTCACATATTGCATAACCATCCATGTCTGGCAACTGTATGTCTACCAATATTATTTCTGGATTATTTATGTTTGCTAATTTTAATCCTTCAGATCCATTGTAAGCTTTTAAGACTTGGTATTGATTTTTTTCAAGTAAATAAGATAACATATACATGTTTTGCTTGTTATCTTCAATTATTAAAATAGTAGGCATCATGGGCTTTGATGATTAATAATGGTAATAGCTTTATAAATATATTATTTTTTAGTATTTAAAATAATTTTTGACAGTATTATTTACTACCAGAAGGCATTAATGGTAGTGAAAAGGTGAAATTACTACCTTCTCCTAAGGTACTTTCTACAGATATTTTACCTCCTAGTTTTTCAATTAAGTTTTTACTAATTGATAAGCCCAGACCTGTGCCTTCATGGTGTCTATCCAAACCACCTTCTAACTGAGTAAAAGGCACAAACAGTTTATTGATGTCATTTTTATGTATTCCAATACCTTGATCGATAACTTGTGTAATAAGATTATTGTCTTTTATATCTACTTTAACTGTTATGGTTCCTTTTTTTGAAAACTTTATAGCGTTAGACATTAGGTTTAATAATACTTGTTCCACTCTGACCTCATCACTATTTAAAACAATATCTAAGGTTGAAATTTGAGGTAAAATAGTAATTCCTTTTGCTGAAGCTTGAGGCTGCAAAAAGTTAATTGTATTTTCTAATGAAGCTAAGTAATCAAAATTATTATAGGTCACTTTTAACTTACCTGCTTCAATTTTAGAAATATCTAAAATATCGTTAATTAAACCTAGCAGATGCTCTCCACTATTTTTAACCATTTTGATTTGCTTTTTTTGTTCTGGATTTAATGGACCAGCTAACTCTTTTAGTAAAATACCTGTAAATCCTATAATAGAGTTCATTGGTGTCCTTAACTCATGCGACATTGTGGCTAAAAATGCAGATTTCATTAAATCTGCAGATTGTGCTTTAGCTTTTTCTTTTTCTAACTCTAAGGATTGGAAATTTAGATCTTCAAGCAGGTTTAGTAAAGCATCCTTACTATCTTTAAGCTCTTCTGTCCTAACGTTAACTAACTCTTCTAAATTGTTTTTATATTTTAATAATTCTTTCTCGTTATTTATTCTTTCTGTAATATCTGAGGCTATACCAATATATCCAAAAACATTATTTTCTTCATCTAAAAGCTTTGTAGCCTTTACGGTCAAAAATGTGATTTTACCCGTATTATCTTTAAACCTAAGATCTGTTTTAAATTTGATATTTGATGACATTGCCTTTTCCCATTCTGCAATCACCTTTTTTTTATCTTCTGGATGAAAAGCTTTTAACCAACCTTGACCCATAGCGTCTTCAAAACTAATACCTGATAATTTAATCCAATGTTCGTTTACATAGGTACACTCACCTTTGTGATTAACGTTAAATATTGCAATTGGCGCGTTTGAGGTTAAACTACGATACAATAATTCGCTTTTTTTAAGTACCTCTTCATTTTTTATTCGTGCTGTGACATCTTGAATTATTCCAAATGATTTTTCTGGCATTTGATTTTTATCATAAATGGTTTCGCATTGTTCGTCTATGAATTTAATTTGATTGTCATCTAATTTTAAACGGTACGTGATGCGATATGGTACTTTATTTATAAGCGAGTCCGAATATGTTTTGGATACAAAATCCCTGTCTTCTGGATGTATAATATCCAACATTGCTTGATGTGAAACTTTAAAGTGTTTTGGATTTTTTTTAAAAATTCTAAACATTTGTTTAGACCAAGTAAGCTTACTAGATTCTAGGCAAAGCTCCCAATTACCTAGTTTGGCTATACGTTGGGCTTTATTTAGGTTAGACTCACTTAGTTTAATTTGTCTCCTACTAGTTTCATATACTTTAGTTAATTGTGACTTTTGCTTTTTAAGCTCGATGTTAATTAATTTATGAATGCGTTCCGAGCGTCCTGCAAAGTACCAAACGCCAAAACTACTTAATAGGGTTAATAAAAATCCTACGATAGCAAAAATAATTGCTGTATTAAAATCGTGTTTTGTAGGAATCACATATAGCTTCCACTCGCCAAATGTCATCTCTATTGGCACAGCATACGCTTTGTAACCAGAAACATCATTATCTAAAAAATAGTCCTCTTCTCCTGTCTTTTGGTTTACTCTAGATAATTGATAGATGTATTGCTTATTATTGGAAGGATTGATATTTAAATCTTTGAAAAAAGTTGATAATTTGGTTACCACTGCAGAAAACCCAGCAAATTTATAATCAATAATTATTGGTTGGCGACTAACCATTCCCACACCTCCTTGTTTAAGGTTAACTGGTCCTGCAATAAAAAAATCGTTTCTTTTAATTGTTGCTAAAGCACCACTACTAGCCTCCTTACTATCTATAATATTAAACCCTATAACGTCATTATCTTTTAATGGATAGACATGGGTTATAAATCCTTTACGATCTACTAACTCTACAACATCAAAATATTTACTGCGACTTAACAACTCTACAGCTATATCATCAAAATCTTCCGGAATCCCATTTCTTTCTACTATATATGCTAGGGATTTAGTGGCTGAAAAACTAAACATAATTAAAGATTGTAATTTTTCTTTAATTAAATTTACTTGATTAGAAATTTCTCTTTTTTGATTGTTTTCGTTTATATAATATTTCTGGAACGTTATATATTGCGTTAAAAATAACAATAGTGCAAACGTTATAAAACCTGCAACTAATGGTTTTTTTAATATTGAATAAATTGGACTACGCTTCATATTTAAAAAGAATCAAAAAAATTAGGCATTATTGTTTAGTTAAGTTATCGTTTTCTTCTTTTAATTTTCCAATTCTATTTTTTAATTCTTTCATTTTTAATTCTCGTCCAATAAACAATTTATTCATACGCTGTAATTCGGCATTTTTGATATTTATCTCTTCTGTCCTACTATTAACAAGCTCTTCTAATTGATGTCTATATAAATCTAATTCTACTTCTGATTTTTTACGATTAGTAATATCTCTAATCGTGCCAATTATAAATTTACTTCCATTTGTATCAACATATCTTGTTTTTCTTGTAGAAATAGTTCTAGTTTTGCTATTTTTAACTGTAAGGGTTTCTTCACTTATGTTTTCAATTCCCGTTTTTAAAACTTCTTTATCTACTTTTAAAAAAACTTCTCGCTCTTGTTCTGTTACGTCTTCGGCTAATGTTTTACCAATTACAAATTCCCTATTAGTCTCAAACATTTTACAAAAGGCATCATTTACTAAGATTAAACAGCTTTGGTCATCTTTTACAAATAATGGATCACCAATGTTATTAATTATTGCGTTTAAATCATTCTTGCTTTCAGATAGTAATTCTTCTGTTTTTTCTTGTTCAGAAATATCTAGAAAATAAATAGTTATACCTCCTTTAGCTGTTGGATAAAATCGGCAATCATACCATTTTTCATAAGGCTTAAAATGTCCTCTAAAATATTGTGTTGTTTGGGTTTCAATTGCCTTGCAACATGTTTTGTAAAAAGGGTGTCCTATGATCTCTGGAAATGCTTTCCAAATGTTTTCGCCAATTAAATCTACTCCTTTTTTACCTATTAATTCTATTGCTTTATCATTAATGTAGGTATAACATAAATCTTCGTCTAAAGTGACAAATCCATCAGATATATTATTTAAAGTGATTTGTAATTGTTGATTTATTTTTCGCTCTAGTACTAAGTCTAAATATTTTTTTCGATAATTTAAAATTGTAAAAACTTCTTGATTATCAGATGGATTATTTAATGTTTTATAATCAACACCTTCTATATTCTGAATAAAGCCTATGTAGGCTATGACCTTATCCTGATTATTTTTAATGCTTGCAAAAAAGACAGTAACAGGAAAGCGTTTCCCGTTTTTGTGCATGTAAATAACTTTAAATTCTCGTTTAACATGTTCTTTTGAAAGCTCTTTAAAAAGCGATTTATAATCGTCATGTAGTTCTGGAGGCCAAAAAGGGAAAGGTAATAAGGCTCCTGCCAATTCTGTTTTATCATAACCTGTTAAACGACACAAGGCATCATTCATTAAAACAATTTCGCCTTTAGGCGTTATTATTATTAATCCATCTTGAAGCGACTCTATAAAATTATCAGAAAATCCATATAGATGCTGTAATTGTTCTACTAATTTAGTGTTTGTATCGCTCATAAAAACATATTGTTACTCTTAAAACATTATATGACAATTCATTGAATAATTAAAAATTAAAAATCAACAATTTACACTTAAAAGATAAATGAATTAATTTAAAACCACGAATGTTTTTTTGCAATCTTACTACAAACAAGGGATAACAAGCACCAAAATCTAACTACATCAATAATTTTAAATTATTGATTTACAAGCGTTTAAATCGTTACCAAATTTAAAGCGCAACAATAAAAACTTAACCTAATAATAACCTACTTAATTTACTAATTGGCTGTTGGTTACTATTCTAAAGCATCGCTCTTGACCTAAAAATAAAGGATTACCATGTTTTTCAGACCAGAATCCCTCTAATATATCGTTAGTAATGCACTTATAAACAACAACACCTTTATAAATTGCGTCATCCTCTCCTTTATAATTAAAATTTATAACAAGAATATTTTCTTTAAAAAAACCTGTCCCGAACTGCTCCTGACTATTATTAATTAACCATTTAGCTACTACTCTATTGTTTTGGTCTAAGGTCAGGCTTAATTGACCTTTATAGGTTACACCTTCCACATCTTGATTACTACCAATTATATTATAGGTGCCTGGAAGTTGGTTAATTGTCATTTTTAGAAATTGTTTTTTTTGGATAGCCTTGCTTTATTTACCGATACAATATTTAACTACCAATGTATTCATTGGTACTATCGTATTTGGGCAACAAATAGCATACAAAAAATGGATAATAAGAGAAGATTAGTAACAACTATTAATAAATAGAGCAACAAATATAGCATAAAAAAAACCGCTCGATTAGAGCGGTTTCCAAATAAAAACACCAAGCATTAATTAGCTGTACCAGAGCCTAAATAAATACTGTTTGATACTTGACTACCATCAGCAGAAATAAAAGCCATAAATAGCTCTACTGTATCTCCTGCATAAGTTGTTGGGATTGGAATAATTTGAGAACCTACTGTTCTGTCTGCTCCATCAAGTAAAGAAATGGATTCCTTTTTTGAAGGATTGTAAACCAATAACATCGCCTTGTCAGTAGCATTTGCGTTACCTTCAGCAGAGTTATCATCCCAACCAAACGTTACTTCTCCAGCAGTTGCTAAATCAGTCGTTGGGTTTAGCACACCAGATAAACCTCCTCGACTTACTAAAGCGTTTGGATAGTCAACAACAAAGTTAGGTTCAGTACCTGTAATCGCATTATTCAATACATACGACATTGCAGCATTAAATTCTGTTTTCTTAACAGCTAACCCTTTATAACCTAACTTAATAAAAGGTTTTACAGCCTGTAAAAATTCTAAAGTGGCAGTAAACTTGGTTCTTTGGTTTACTTGACCAACAGTTCTTGGATTGGCTACACTTGAAGGTTTAATTCTAATGTAATCAATTCCTTTCCAGCTTCCACCGATAACGTTACCAACCTTACCTGAAAGACCTCCTAAAATACCTTGAGCAATTTTACCCATAACATAAATAATTTAAATGAAACATAATTTTCTTCGGACTTGGTACGGACTTAACACGAAGTTGTACCTTCCGCTGAAATATATGGCAAGTTTTATGCTATTCTTTTGATATGGATTTTGTTGCTTTAGATTGCTTCTTTTTGCATTTTAGAAAATAAACTTTGAATATATGATACTTTCAAATCTGCCATTTTTGAAATGATTTTATGAAGCTCCTTTTCCTTTTTATTAATTGCTGACACAATATTAATATGTTTTTGCAACTGAATTGCATCATAAAACAATGAGCTGTAGCTGTTTTTCAAAGTGTTCCTACAATCATCTATTGAAATAAACGGAATAACACTACCTTTTAAATAGTAAGCGTAAAAACCGCCTATTTGCAACATCATAGATAAGTGAAAAAGTGTGTGTTTTACCTCTTCTGTTGTAGTAGTGACAACGAAACAGTTAGCACAGGATTTTAAGAGTGGTTTTCCGCTGTTTAGACCTTTGTTTAGAATGAAAAAATGAGGGTTCGAGTAAGTTTTTCCGACTTGGTGTGTTTTTAGTTCAAAAGTTGACATAGCTATCCAATTTAAAATTGCTTCGCTACGCTTCGCGCCATTATTTTTTTTGAAAAGAAAAAAGATAGCCATAGTTGTTGTGGCGTGGGTAAGGCTGTCAAGGTTTTTGGATAAAAGTTTTTTGAGTTGAATGTCTAAATCAAAAGAAAAAGGGTCTTGAAAAAAGTTTTATTCAAAACCCGTAGGGCTTGACCTTTATAGCCTTGTGCGGTTGGCAGAGGTAGCCACATATATTTGCCATCTTTTTTTATTTTAATATTTCAAATTTGTTTAAACTTGATTCAATTTACTTTTAACTTTTCTGGGGAATTAACACTTAAAAAAATAGGTTTCAGTTCGTATTTGAGCGTTGGATTAAGCGTTTGTATATGTAGCGTTTTAAATAGTTGTTTGATAAAACAGCATTTAAATAAGCTACTTATACAGGACTTTTAGACAATAGCTTATTGCTTTTTTGAGGCACGATAAAAAGTAATGTGCTATGGCGTACTACAAAATATTGTAAACCTATTTTTTTATATCCTATTTCTTGGGTGGTGGGGAAAAGTGGTCTTTAATATTTGTTAACGAAATGAGACAAACAAAGACTTGAGGTAAGGAATACTTGGACTTAACGATGGTTTTGTGCAGTTGAATGAGATAACGAATATTATAATAAATTAACGTTACCCTTTGAATGTTCGACTGTTTAATGCTTGTTGAAAATGTAGTTAGAAGTTCGGATGTGAGCGTTGGAATAGCGGATATTTAGCTCGTTTCATTTTTATTTTAAATTAATGTACTCGTGAATATCCACAGTTTAATTTTAGTTCCGATTTGTGCGGATGGTGAGTGGATATTTTACATAATAGCAGTTATAGCGACGAAAATATAATAACACGCCGTAGGCAACCTTTGAAAGGATTTTTGCTCCTATAACTTCTATTATGTAACATAGCTTGGGATTGGTTTTGTGGCGTAATAATTGTTTGAGCGTTGGCAATGGCTCTTTGCTTTTTTAATTGTACCAATTTTATAAAATAACGACGTTTAAATAAAACAAGCAATGTGCCATTATAGCGTTGGCTACAAGTATTATGACATAAAACCAATTATGCATTGGCGCGCGGAACAACACAAAAGACAGAGGATTTTGAGGTACGAAAAAACTGGGTTTTGGGTTGTGGGGAATAAAAAAAGAGCCTTCCGAAAAAGACTCTTTCATTTTTGTTTAATGGTCGTGATTTGAATGGTCATCACTTTTTTCTTCACCAGATTGATTCATCATCATTTCGTGGTCGTATTTACAACAACCTGGTAAACCATCATATGCTTCTTCATCACCTGCTACTTTTTCGGTATCATAGCCTGAAGTTGCTATTGCTTTATGGATTGCCATTGCATCGGTTTTGCTATCATCAAAAGAAACGTCTATTTTCTTTTTATCGACATCCCAATTAGCACTTGCTACACCTTCAACACCGTTAGCTGCTTTTTCGATAGTGTTTTTACACATTCCGCAATTTCCTCTTACACCAAAAGACAGGTCTGTGATTGCCATATCTTTTGACATTTCAGTAGTTGTGGTTTCTGTTTCTTTTTTGGTTTCGTTTTTACAACTTGTAAAACCTAATGCTGCTATTACAGCTACACTTAAAATTACTTTTTTACTCACGTCGATTACATTTTTGTTTTTGTGTTCGTGATTTTTCTTTGAAAAATTCATTGTTTCAAATTTAATTGTTATTACTTGATTTTTTATTCTATTACTTGTTTTACTTCACCACAGGTTAGCATTGCTTCGCCAAAGTATGGATTGATTACTTTTTCTTCTTTACTCAACCAATATGCACCATTGTTGTTATCTGACATTGGACAAAATTCTACATAGACCTTTTCATTGATACCAAATAGTTGAACAGCATTGATTAGATGTGATGATAAATGTTTGAAATGGTCTCTTTGTGATTTTATATCGGATGTTTCAGAAATTGAGGTTGCAGAAGATTTTATTTCGCTTTCTAATGACATCCAATGGTTATGCGCCTTATTATCTGACAACAATTTCATATCTACTTTGTTCAATTTATTTAATAAAGTTGTTGCGTTTGCTGAAGTACTTTTTGAATCTTCTTTTACTAAAGCATCTTTTAAATTGATATACGCATTGAAAACAGCTTTTAACTGCTCTTGAAATTTCGCTGACACTTTCAAACGCTCATTCATATTAGTGTGGTCACTTTCTTTGTTAGAAGCATTGTTATCCATACCTAAATGACCTTCGTGTCCCGTCATTACTTTACCACCTTCTTTATTCATCATAGACTTTTTGCCTTGTAATTGTGCAGCTGCATCAACCGTAAATGTTCCGTTAGTCACTATTTCATTTCCAGCAAATATACCTTCTACAACTTCATATTCATTACCAATTTGATTGCCTAATTTAATTTCAACCATTTCAAAAATAGGTTGGTCTGGATTTGTTTTGAGGTACACTACAGAACGTTCACCTGTCCACATAACAGCAGATGCAGGAATTGTTAATACTTCGTCATTTTTAGCTGTATTGCCTTCAATATTTGCGGTTACAAACATTCCTGGTTTAAAAACATCATCCTTATTATTTAGTACCACACGCAAGGTTACAGTTCTTGTTTTGTTGTTTAAAACTGGGTCTATAAAATCTACTTTACCTTTAAACTCTTTATTAGGATAAGCATTGGTTGTTATCATCACTTCCTGTCCTTTTTTAAAGCGGTCAATCTGATTTTCATACACATCAAAATTTCCCCAAACCGTGTTTAGATTAGCAATTTTAAGTAAGGGTTGTCCTTGTTTAATGTAATCGCCTTGCTCTACCAATTTTTCTGTGACAGTTCCTGAAACGGTTGCATACACAGGAAAGTTTTCTTTTACTTTTCCTGTTTCTTCAATCTGATTGATTTGATTGTCAGAGAGCTTCCATAATTTCAGTTTATTACGGACTGCTTTGTATAAAGCAGGTTGTGATTCTTTTAAAGATGCTGCAGTAATTAATTCTTGTTGCGCGGCATAGAGTTCTGGCGAATAAATGGTTGCCAATAATTGACTTTTACGAACTTCTTCGCCTGTAAAACTCACATTCAAACGTTCAATTCTTCCAGCGAAATAACTTACCTGTACTGCATTGGCTTCTTCGTTTTCAGCAATTTTACCAGATAATTTGATAGTATTGCCTTCAACATTGCCTTTACCAACAATAGATGTTTGAATATTAGCTAAAGCCATTGCGTTTTCAGTCAATTTGAATTGGTCTGCTAATAAACCATCACTTCCACCATCAGCAGGAATTAAATCCATACCACAAATAGGACAATCGCCTGATTCTGGTTGCATAATTTGTGGATGCATAGAACACGTCCATAGTTGATTAGTTTCTGCAACCGCATCGTGATTATGTTCTGTATCTTTTTTTGATGAACCACCAAAAAGCAACCAACCCAATAACACACCTACTACGAGTATGCCAATATATATGACTATTTTATTATTTTTCATTCTCTAATCGTTTTATCATTGCTTTCATTTCTTCTATTTCTTTACGTTGTGCTTTTATAATGTCTTCTGCTAATTTCTTAACTTCTGGGTCTTGAATATCTGCTCTTTCACTTGTTAAAATAGCGATAGAATGATGTGGTATCATTGCTTTCATCCAAAGGACATCATCAATAATTGGTGCTTGTGTTCTTACCAACCCTAATGCACCTACAAACAGTATAAAACTACCTGCAAGTATTGCGATATTCTTCTTTTTATCATTATACATTTTTCGCATAAAAAACCACATTATTACTGCCATTGTTGAAATTCCTAAACACGTCATATAGAATCGTGTTAAACTAAACCATACGTGGTCTATGGAATAGGTGTTTAAATACATCGTTATGTACATTGCTACAAATGAGCAAGCCAACATTATAAAGAAGGTTTTGTAATTTCCTTTGTTTGAGTGTTCTTTTGGATTTTTCATAATTAATTTATTTTAAAAAATTAACATTAAACTTGCCATAACTATCATTATGGCATTCTCGATAAAAGTAGCTTCTGTCATTGGTAACTTCAGGGCTGTACCTAAACAGGCACATCTGATAGCTTTTTTATCTAAAAGGGTTTTTGTGACTCCTATTGTAGTTAGCCCTAAAACCACAAGTGTTACTATTAAAGCAATGTTCACTTCAAATCGCATTAAGAACATTAAACCTAAAGCTGTTTCAATAAATGGATAAACTTTCCCATAAAAAGGAACACGTTTAGCTAAAGGGTCGTACATACGAAAGGATTCTGGAAAACCTTTTAAATCGAGCATTTTAAAGAAGCTAAATACGATGTAAAACAACCCCATAAAGTCAAGCATAAACGCGTTCCATCTCCAATCTTTATAATGTAATAATATACTTGCTGTTGCGATATAAAAGATGATAAGCAAGAGTGGTTTTAATTGTTGTAACTTGCTTTTTTCTTCTTCCATTGGCATTGCCGACATACTTGAAGATGCAAACACATTCTTCTCATTCTTTTCAGATAAAGTATACTTTTCTGGTAATGCTTTTTGTAGTATATCAGTTGAAATATGTTTATTCATTTTCACTTCTGCCTCACCTTTTTCAAGATTAACAGACACCTCTGATACGTGGTCTATTTCACTTAAATATTTCTCGACGGAAGCCTTACAGTTGTTACAGGTCATTCCTGATATTTTATATGTATGTTTCATTATTACTGTGTTAAATAATTAATAATCGTTGATTGAACATAATAAGTTCTAATTGACTCTATTTGATTGATTTGAAACTTTAGTTGCAACTCTTGAATATCCAAAACATCATTAAAATCAATCGTTCCTGTTTCATAGCTTTTGATTAAAATGTCTTCTGCATCTTTGGCTTGCTGTAGGTTTTTGGTTTGGGTAGCATAACTTATTCTTGCAGAAATGCGTTCGTTATTCGCTTTGTCTAAAAGCGTTTCCAAAGCATTTAAACGTTCCTGTTTTTGGGCAGTAATTTCTTGTTGTTGCAACTCATTTTGCTTGGTTTGGGATTTATATTTCTTATTGAAAATTGGGATAGATACCGAAACCATTGGCATTACAATATCCTTTCCGTTATCACTAAAATCCATATTAGGTCTTTCAGCAACATTGATATAATCTAATCCAAAACCAATCATTGGACTGCTTTCTTTTTGATTTAATAATTCTGATTGCTCTATGGATTGATAGAGCTTATCATATTTTAGTAATTCAGGATGTAATGCTAAATTTTCAGAAGTAATATCAAAGTCTTCTGAAGGTATCATTAAACTATCTACCACATTCACGGTAACATCGTTATCTCTATTCAATAGATTATTGAAGTTAGTTTGTTCTGCTAAAAATTGTTGTTGCAATACATCTTTTAATTGTTGCATTTCGTTTTGGCGCATTTGCAATCGCAACACATCTACTGCGGATGCTTTACCAACCTCAACAGAAGTTAATGCCAACGTCTCATAAGTTTCTAATAGTTTAATGTTTTCAGTTAAGACCTCTTGCTTTGCTTTGTTAGCATATAGATTGTAGTAAGATTGCGATACCGAAGCCATTAGTTTTCGCTTTGCGATAACAATGTCCTCGTATTTAGCATCTGCCAATGAACTTACATAGTTTTCTCTCGATGTAATGGTTCCGAACCACGGTAACATTTGTTTAGCAGATACTTTAAAGCGTTGTGCACCTGTTCTGGTTTCCGGTTCACTTACAAAGTAACCAACACCAAATTCGGTATTAGGAATGGTATTGACTTCGTTTACTTTTTCGGAAGCTCTTTTGTATTGTAACTCAAACTTTTGAATTTCTGGATTGTTTGTTAAGGCTTCATCTATGAGTACTTCTAATTGTTGTGCATTTCCTTTGAGAACAAAGAATAACGAACAAAGAATAAAGACTGTTTTTATGTGTGATTTTATGTGTTTCATTTTACAGTTCTTTTAAGTTGAAATTCGGCTTTCCAGCTATATAATACTGGAACAACAAATAAGGTTATTAAGGCTATAAGCATTCCACCAAAACTTGGTATTGCCATAGGTATCATTATATCGCTTCCTCGACCTGTAGAGGTTAATACTGGTAATAATGCCAAAATTGTAGTAGCTGTAGTCATTAAACACGGTCTGATTCGTTTTTCTCCTGCTTCAACAACTGATGCTCTAATTTCCTTTTTATTATCTGGTGTGTTTCTATCGAAAGTTTGGGTTAAATAGGTTGCCATTACTACACCATCATCGGTTGCTATACCGAAGAGTGCAATAAACCCAACCCAAACTGCAACACTTAAATTGATTGGGTGCATTTGGAATAAATCGCGTAGGTTTTCACCAAAGAAATTGAAGTTTAAAAACCAACCTTGACCATAGAGCCAAATCATTATAAAACCACCTGCAAACGCTACTGCGATACCTGTGAATACCATTAGTGATGTCCCTACAGAACGGAATTGGAAATACAGAATTAAGAAAATGATGGCCAATGCTAAAGGCACAACAACCGACAAAGTTTTTTCTGCTCTTAATTGATTTTCGTAAGTTCCTGTGAATGCATAGTTGATTCCTTTTGGTACAATTAGCTCACCAGAATCTATCTTTTCTTGGATTAGTACTTGTGCATTTTCAACAACGCTTACTTCAGCAAAACCATCCATTTTATCAAATAAGACATAGCCAACTAAAAAGGTGTCTTCACTTTTAATGACTTGTGGACCTTGTTCGTATCTTATAGTTGCCAATTCGCTTAATGGCATAGGACTACCTTTTTCAACTGGCACATAAATCTGTTGTAAGTCGGTTGGGTTTGCTCGTAATTCTCTTGGGTATCGTACTCGTACACCATATCGCTCACGACCTTCTACCGTTTGCGTTAATACCATACCGCCAACTGCTACTTTTAATACATCTTGAACATCTTGTATCGAAATGCCATAACGTGCAATTTTCTCTCTATCAATATCAATTAACAAATAGGGTTTACCAACAATACGGTCTGCAAAAACAGCTTCTTTTTTAACACCTTCAGCTTCCTTGATGATGTTTTCTAATTGCACTCCAAACGCTTCTATTTGCTTTAAGTCTTGACCTTTAACTTTAATTCCCATTGGTGCTCGCATTCCTGTTTGAAGCATTACCAATCGGGTTTCAATAGGTTGTAGTTTTGGTGCAGATGTAACACCTGGTAACTTTGTAACTCTTACGATTTCATTCCAAATATCGTCTGGTGATTCAATTTTTGGTCGCCAATTACGATAGTACTCGCCATCATCATCTTCAATTAATTGAGACCTTTTTATAGTGCTAAAAATGATGTTTTCGGAATTATTAGGATTAGAAACCAAACGACCATCCTTCAATTCAAAGAAGCCATCATCATTTATTTTGTAGCGTTGGCGTACTCCGTTTTCATTCAGCATATATTCTGGTTTATACTGAATCATATTCTCGTACATTGATAGTGGTGCTGGGTCTAAAGCTGATTCTGTTCTTCCTGCCTTACCAACTACGGTTTCAATCTCTGGAATACTGGCGACAGCCATATCCAATTGCTGTAAAACACGCTTGTTTTCTTCTACGCCAGAATGAGGCATCGAGGTTGGCATTAGTAGAAATGAGCCTTCATTTAATGAGGGCATAAACTCTTTGCCTGTATTTTTCATAATGAAAAAACCTGCAATGACAATAGCTGTTGGGACAGACAAAAAGAGCAACTTATTATCTAAACACCACCTTAAAATACGTGTGTAATATTTGATAAATAATGAGAAAACACCTAATAAACCAAAGCAAATAACACTCACAAAAATGAGATTCCAAAAAATGCTTTTATCAACGCCTAACGGTCTCCAATATTCGGCTAACAAGAACACAATAGCTGATACAGAAATGATAATATTAATAAGGTTAGCTTGCTTGTCTTTTATCTTACTTTGAAGATTGAGAAGTGCTGTAATCCCAAACGCAATTAAAATTAATCCTATCCAATATCCATAGACTATGGCTACGATTCCAAATGCTATTAAAACACCATTTAAAACATATTTAAAAGTGCTTTTAATGTTTTTCTTTCTGAATAAAAATGCAGTAAACGGTGGAATTAAAAATAATGCTACGATTATAGAAGCTGTTAGTGCAAAAGTTTTTGTGAAGGCTAATGGTCTGAATAGTTTTCCTTCCGCACCAATCATAGTAAATACAGGAATGAAACTGATAATAGTTGTCATAACTGCGGTTACGATTGCGCCAGACACTTCAGCTGTTGCGTTATAAACTACCGTATTAATGGATTGAGTTCCATCATCTTCATCTAAATGCCGAATAATATTTTCTGATAGTATGACACCAACATCGACCATTGTACCGATAGCAATAGCAATACCTGATAAAGCGACAATGTTGGCATCTACACCAAAGAGTTTCATTGCAATAAATACCATTAAAACTGCAACAGGTAATAGTCCAGAAATTAATACGGAAGCTCGTAGATTAAACACCATAATAATTATTACTAAAATGGTAATCAATATTTCAAGAGTTAAGGCTTCGTTAAGTGTGCCTAATGTTTCTTGTATCAATTCTGTTCTGTCATAAAAAGGCACTATGGTTACTTGTGAGGTTCTACCATTCGCTAATACTTTCGAAGGTAAACCTGCGCTTAACTCGTTAATTTTCTCTTTTACATTATTAATGACTTCCATTGGATTTGCGCCATAACGAGCCACCACAACAGCACCAACAACCTCTGCACCTTCTTTATCTAATAAACCACGTCTTGTTGCAGGACCTAATGAAACTTTACCAATATCCTTTATCCTAATTGAAGTATAATCTTCTGAAGTGACTACTGCATTTTCGATGTCTGAAATGGATTTCACATAACCCAAACCACGAACTAAATATTCGGCTTGGTTAATTTCCAAAGTCTGTGCACCAATATCCTTATTACTTTCCTTAACCGCTTTTACAACGTGATGCAATCCAATATTATACTGACGCATTAGTTCTGGATTTACGTCTACTTGATACTCCTGAACATAGCCACCAATAGAAGCAACCTCTGAAACACCACTTGCAGAGGACAACGCATACTTTACATAGTAATCCTGAATACTGCGTAACTCTTGCAAATCCCAACCACCAGTTACATTTCCGTTTTTGTCACGACCTTCTAAAGTGTACCAAAATATTTGTCCTAATCCTGTTGCATCTGGACCCAAAGCAGGATTAACACCTTCGGGCAATAAACCACTTGGTAAGGAATTAAGTTTTTCGAGAATACGACTTCTACTCCAGTAAAATTCTATGTCTTCTTCAAAAATGATATAGATACTTGAAAAACCGAACATAGAGGAACTACGAATGGTTTTTACACCTGGAATACCGAGTAAAGATGTTGTGAGTGGATAGGTGATTTGGTCTTCTATATCTTGTGGTGAGCGACCATCCCATTTAGTAAAAACGATTTGTTGGTTTTCGCCTATATCTGGTATGGCATCTACAGCAACAGGATTGCTTGGTAAGAAACCTGTATCCCAATTAAAAGGTGCATTAACCGTTCCCCATCCTACAAAAAGGACGAGTAGCAGAACTGCTACGAGTTTGTTTTCTATTAAAAATTTGATGCTTTTATTGAGCATTGGCTTTGATTATTAAACAGTTAGACATTGGTGTTACGACAACACCGAATACAGCAAATTATCCTTACAACATTGCTGTCATAGGATAAAAGAGTCTATTGTTTAAAAATCAAATTAAATAAGTCTCGTCAATCTTGAAGATTTGTTTTATGACGAGTGGTGGTTTGTATTCTTCAAAAGAAGATACATTGTTATCTAAACCTTCAAAAAGGTTAATATAAGTGTAAACAAATGAAGCGACGAATACTTGTTGCTCAAACGTGATTTTGTCAACTTGCAATTGTAATTCGTCTTGACCTTCAATTGCTAATTGTTCATCATCACAACAATTTTTCTTGGTAATAGAACATCCTTCGGTTGAAGGCTTTTCCATTTCCATTCCGCACCCTTTGGCCTTATGAAAAATAGCAGTTTCTACTAAAGTATCTCCGCAATAATGCATATTCACAGTAAATGACATTGTAGAGAATAACACTACAAAAGCCATTACTAAAGACATTATTTTATGGAAAATTTGCTTCATATCTAATTGCAAATGTATAAAAATTTTACAACTATTGATTTTGTTTAACAGAAGTTTAATTGACTAATCTGCTTAATCCCAACTCATTCGTTGTAATCTAACTGCATTTAAAATTGCTAATAATGCTACTCCTACATCTGCAAAAACTGCTTCCCACATTGTAGCTAAACCACCTGCTCCTAAAATTAAGACAATAACTTTAACACCAAATGCTAAAATGATATTCTGCCAAACAATTTTACGTGTAGAACGACTTATTTTAATGGCTCTTACTACTTTTGAAGGTTGGTCTGTTTGAATGATAACATCTGCTGTTTCAATAGCTACATCGCTCCCTAAACCACCCATTGCAATACCAACGTTACTTGCTGCTAAAACTGGTGCGTCATTAATACCATCACCTATAAAAGCTACTTTGTTTACAGGATTTTTCTTTAAAATTTCAACTTCGTTTAATTTATCTTCTGGTAGCAAACCACCTTTAGCATTTTCGATGTTCAACTCTTTAGCGACTTGTTGCGTAATGGAATCTTTATCACCGGAAAGCATCATAATATTTTTAATGCCTACTTTATGTAAATTAGTAATTGTTTCTTTTGCATCTTCCTTTAATTCATCTGCTATTACTACAAAACCTGCAAATTGATTATCGATTGCTACCAACACTATCGATTCTACAATAGATTCCGTTTCCGTTGGAACATTAATATTATTCGCAGTCATTAAGGCTTTATTACCTACTAAAACTGTTTTACCATTTACAATGCCTTTTAAACCTTTACCTGCAACTTCAGAAACGTCTTGTGCTTCAAAATCTTCACCTTCAGCTTTGTACTCTAAAATGGCTTTAGCAATTGGATGCGTGGATTGTTCTTCCATCGCCATTAAGTATTGCATAAATTCGGTTTCATTCCAACCAATTGCTTTTACTTCTTTGATTTTAAAAACACCTTTGGTAACGGTTCCTGTTTTGTCCATTACCAAAGTATTTATCTTGGTCATT